>Ga0067045_1027559_pt1 | contig 92753 bp, 91 predicted proteins | sample TerdegcTABiofilm_FD_59184 | JGI IMG/M metagenome (GOLD analysis project Ga0067045, IMG submission 59184) | Combined Assembly of (Gp0054472, Gp0054536) Wastewater bioreactor microbial communities from Singapore -Terephthalate degrading...
TGGAGATCCTTGTACTTCTGCAGCACGCTCTGCACGCCGCGGGCGGTCTGGTAGTGCTCCTTGCCCAGGACCAGGGGGTCCAGGATGCGGGAGGTGGAGTCCAGCGGGTCCACGGCGGGGTAGATGCCCAGCTCGGCGATCTGGCGCGAGAGCACCAGCGTGCCGTCCAGGTGCGAGAACGTGGTGGCCGGGGCCGGGTCGGTCAGGTCGTCGGCGGGCACGTACACGGCCTGCACCGAGGTGATCGAACCCTTGGTGGTGGAGGTGATGCGCTCCTGGAGTTCGCCGAGGTCCGTACCCAGGGTGGGCTGGTAACCCACCGCCGACGGCATGCGGCCGAGGAGCGCGGACACTTCCGATCCGGCCTGGGTGAACCGGAAGATGTTGTCGATGAAGAGCAGCACGTCCTGGCCTTCCTGGTCGCGGAAGTATTCCGCGGCGGTGAGGGCGGTCAGGGCGACGCGGGCGCGGGCTCCCGGAGGCTCGTTCATCTGGCCGTAAACCAGGGCGGCTTTGTCCAGAATGCCGGCGTCCTTGAACTCGTGGTACAGGTCGTTGCCCTCACGGGTGCGCTCGCCCACGCCGGCGAACACGGACAGGCCGCCGTGCTGCTTGGCGATGTTGTTGATGAGCTCCATGAGAATAACGGTCTTGCCCACGCCGGCGCCGCCGAACAGGCCCATCTTGCCGCCCTTGGGGAAGGGGATGAGGAGGTCAACGACCTTCACGCCCGTCTCCAGGAGTTCGACCTTGGTGTTCTGCTCGTTGAAGGCCGGGGCGTGCCGGTGGATGGGGAGCATGATGTCCGAGGTGATCGGACCCAGCTCGTCCACGGGACGGCCCACGACGTTCATGATGCGGCCCAGGGAGGCCTTGCCGGCGGGCACCAGGATGGCCTTGCCGGTGTCCGTCACGTCCATGCCGCGGACCAGACCCTCGGTGGCGTCCATGGCGATGGTGCGCACGACGTTGTTGCCCAGGTGCTGCGCGACTTCGCAGACCAGATCCGGCGCGTCGGTGTTGTTGGGATTCTTGATCTCCAACGCGTTCAGAATGTTGGGCAGTTTGCCTTCAGGAAATTCGACGTCGACGACGGCGCCGATGACCTGAACGATCTTGCCGATGTTGCTCATGTGTTAGGCCCCCTTTTACCCTTTCAGCGCTTCCGCGCCGCCGACGATGTCCATCAGCTCCTTGGTGATCGAGGTCTGACGGGTCTTGTTATAGAGCAGAGTCAAGGCCTTGGTCAGGTCGTCGCAGGCCTTGGTTGCATTGTCCATGGCCGCCATGCGGGCGGCGTGCTCGCTGGCCGAGGTGTCCAGCAGGCCGCGGTAGATCTGCACCTTGATGAAACGGGGCAGAAGCTCGGCCAGCAGGCCCTCCACGGACGGTTCGTACACGTACTCGGCCTTGGGGCCGGCCTCCTCGCCGCCTTCCGAGGTGATCGGAAGGACCTTGAGGGTCACGGCCGGCTGCCGGGCCATGCTCACGAACTCGCCGTAGATCAGCTCCACTTCGTCCAGTTCGCCGGCCAGGTAGCTGGCGATGATCTCCATGCCGATTTCATTGGCCAGGGTGAAGTCGAACGAGCCCATGGCGTCGGGGTACTGGAGACCGATTTCGTACTCCAGCTTGCGGACCGCGTCGCGGCCCTTCTTGCCCACGCAGTAGAACTTGACCGACTTGCCCTCGGCGCGCTTGGCGGCCGCCAGATGGGTGGCCATCTTGATGAGGTTGGTGTTGAAGCTCCCGCACAGGCCGCGATCCGAGGTGACCAGGATGATGCCCACGGTCTTCACCTCGTCGCGCACCTCCAGCAGCGGATGCACGCTCCCATCGGCGCCCGAAGCCAGATCCTTCAGCATCTCGTAGAACTTGGCGGCATACGGCCGGAAACGCTCAATGCGCGCCTGCGCATTGCGCATCTTGGCCGAGGCCACCATGTTCATGGCCTTGGTGATCTGTTTCGTCTTCTTGACGCCGTTGATCTTGCTCTTGACGTCTCGCAACGATGCCATCGCCTACCCCCTTGCCTTTCTGCGCACTAAGCGCGGAAGCCCTTCTTGAACTCGTCCAGGGCGGCCTTGAGGCGGGTTTCGATGTTCTCGTCGAGAGCCTTCTTCTCCAGGATGTCCTTCAGGATGTCGGCCTTGGAGTTGCGCATGAAGTCCAGGAACTCCTCCTCGAACTTGCGCACGGCGTCCACCGGGATGTCGTCCATGAAGCCGCGGGTGCCGGCGTAGAGCGAGGCCACCTGCTCGGCCACGGGCATGGGCTGGAACTGGGGCTGCTTCAGGAGCTCCACCAGGCGGGCGCCGCGGTTGAGCTTGGCCTGGGTGCGCTTGTCCAGGTCGGAGCCGAACTGGGCGAAGGCGGCCAGCTCGCGGTACTGGGCCAGGTCCAGACGGAGCGAACCGGCGACCTGCTTCATGGCCTTGATCTGGGCCGCGCCGCCGACTCGGGAGACCGAGAGGCCGACGTTGATGGCCGGGCGGATGCCGGCGTTGAACAGGTTGGGCTCCAGGTACACCTGGCCGTCCGTGATGGAGATCACGTTCGTGGGAATGTACGCGGACACGTCGCCGGCCTGGGTTTCGATGATCGGCAGGGCGGTCATGGAACCGCCGCCGCGGCTGTCGGACAGCTTGGCGGCGCGCTCCAGCAGGCGGGAGTGCAGGTAGAAGACGTCGCCCGGGTAGGCTTCGCGTCCCGGGGGGCGGCGGAGCAGGAGCGACATCTGGCGGTAGGCCACGGCCTGCTTGGACAGGTCGTCGTAGATGATGAGCGCGTGCTTGCCGTTGTCGCGGTAGTACTCGGCCATGGTGCAGCCGGAGTAGGCGGCGATGAACTGCAGCGGCGCGGGCTCGGAAGCCGTGGCCGAGATGATCGTGGTGTACTCCATGGCGCCGTACTTGCGCAGGGCGTCGGCCACCAGAGCGACCGTGGCTTTCTTCTGGCCGATGGCCACGTAGAAGCAGTGCACGTCGCCGCCCTTCTGGGCCAGGATGGCGTCCAGGCAGACGGCGGTCTTGCCGACCTGACGGTCGCCGATGATGAGCTCGCGCTGGCCGCGGCCGACCGGGGTCATGGCGTCGACGGCCTTGAGGCCGGTCATCATGGGCTGGTGCACGCTCTTCCGCTGGACGATGCCCGGCGCCTTGAGCTCCACCGGACGCACGTCCTTGGTGTCGATCGGGCCCAGGCCGTCGATGGGCTCACCCAGGGGGTTGAGCACCCGGCCCATGACCGCGTCGCCCACCGGCACGGAGAAGATCTGGCCCGTGCGCTTGACCGGGTCGCCTTCCTTCAGGTCCGTGGTTTCGCCCAGGAGCGCCACGCCCACGTTGTCCTCTTCCAGGTTGAGCACCATGCCCTTGAGGCCGCCGGGGAACTCCAGCAGCTCCATGGCCATGGCGTTCTCAACGCCGTGGACGCGGGCGATACCGTCACCGACGTAGATCACGGTGCCGGTCTCGCTCATCTCCACCCGGGACTGATAGTTGGAAATCTGTCCCTCGATGATTTTGCTGATTTCTTCGGCTTTGATCTGCATGGCCCTACTCACCCCTCTTGATGGTTTCTTTCAAAATGTCGAGCTGTGCCCGCAGGCTGGCGTCGAGGACCTTGTCCCCGACCTTGAGCACGACCCCGCCCAGGATGCCCGGATCCACGGCGTAGTCGAGCACCAGCTCCTTGCCCGCCTGCTTCTCCAGCTTGCTCTTGATATCGGTCCGCCGGGCCTCGGGCAGCTCCACCGCCGTGACCACGCGGCCACGGACCACGCCCTTGAGGGCGTCCAGGAGCTTGCCGAAGGCGTCGGCGATGTCCGGAAGGAAGGGCAACCTGTTCTTGTCGGCCAACAGGTCGCAGAAGTTCTTCATGGAGGGGCTCACCGCCACGCTCTCCAGGAGCTTGCCCAGCACGGCCTTTTTCTCGTCCGCGCTGAAGACCGGGCTCTTGAAGAAGCGCATGGCGTCCGGGGAGCCCGCCAGGATCCCAGCCAGCTGCGACAGTTCCTTGCCGTACGCCTCAAGTTCCGCAGGGCCCTTCTTCTCGCCGAAAGCGAAGAGGGCCTTGGCGTAGCGGCGCGCTACGACGTTCCCGGTCAATTGAGCACCACCTTTGTTAAGTATTCATCCACGAGCCGCTCGTGGTCCTTGGCCGAGAGCTTTTCCCGCACGATCTTGGTGGCCGCTTCCACGATCATGTCGGCCATCTGGGCGCGCAGGGCGTCCATGGCGGCCTTGGACTCGTTTTCAGCGGACATGCGGGCCTGAGCCTTGATCTGCTCGGCGTCCTTCCTGGCCTTCTCAATGATCGCGGCCTTGAGCGCCTCGCCCTGTGCCCGGGCCTCGTCCATCAGGGACTTGCGCTCGGCCTCCAGGTTGGCGATGCTCTGCTCCACGTCCTTGAGCCGCTTGGAGGCCTCGTTCTGGCGCACCTCCAGGTCGTCCAGATCCTTCTTGATCTGGGAGCGGCGGCCGCCGAAGAAGGCGGCGATCTTCTTGCCGGCCAGGTACCAGATCAGGCCGACGAAGATGCCGAAGTTGATCAGGCGCAGGATGTAGTTGCCCCAGGGCAACGCGTGCTCTTCCCCGCCGTGCTCGGAGGCCAGGGCGATTCCCACCGAGAACGCCAGCAAAGCCACAACCGAGAGTACGAAAGTGAACCGTTTCAAGCCCGTTCCTCCTTCCCTCTACGCCTTGCCCAGGATCTTGTCCGTGGCCTTCAAGGCGTACTTTTCCACGTCCTTCTTGAGCTCGCCCAAGGCCGACTGGGCCTGCGCGCCGATCTCGGCGCGGGCGGCCTTCAGGGTGGAGGCGGCCTCCTGCCCCGCAGCAGAGAGGATGCCCTGCTCCTCCTTGACGCCCTCGGCCTTCAGTCCGTTGCGGATGTCCACGCCGGCCTTGCGCGCATCGGCCAGGGCGGCCTGGTAGTCGCGCAGCTTGCCGTCGGCCTGGGTGGTGAACTGCTCCACCTTGCCGAGCTTCTCGGCCATGAGCTCACCACGCTTCTTGATCACGGCGCGGATGGGACCGAACAGGAGGATGTTCAGGACCAGCAGGGTGATGATGAAGTTGACGAACTGAATGAAAAAAGAAAAGTCCAGATCAATCATACCCGCCCCCAGAGAAATTGTGAATTTTGAGACAAAGTCACAGGCCCTTTAGCTGATTCCGCCCGGTGTGTCAAAGCCTTTTTGCTGGAAAGCCGGGAACTCGAAGGCCGGAAAACCCTGGAGGAGCTTGGCTTGTGCGGGTTATGACAAGCCGGAGGAATCTTCTCCGGCCGCCTGTCCCGCCATGTCCAGGCGGCCCTCCAGGACCGCGCCTTCCTCCACCACCAGCACCGGGGTCCGGATGTTGCCGTGGAGGTCGGCGGTCTTGTGCAGGACCACCTTGTCCCTGGCCTCCACCTCGCCCTGAAGGTTGCCGGAGAGCACGAGCTGGCCTACCCGGATGTTGCCCTGGACCACGGCCTCCTGGCCGATGACCAGGGTCCCGTCGGATTCCACCTCGCCCTGGAAACTCCCGTCGATGCGCACGGCCCCGTGGAAATGGAGCTTGCCGTTGTAGCTGGTGCCGGCGCCCAGGAAGGCGTTGATCTCGTCCTTGGCCATAAGGCTCCTCGCGGGCTGGCTTTCCCGGGGAACGGCCGCGGCCGGGCCGGGTCAGCCCTGCTTGAACAGGAAGCGTCGCATGGAAACGTTCAGCGCGAGTCCGATGAGGCAAAAATTCACAAGGGTGGCGCTGCCCCCATAACTGATGAACGGCAGGGGGATGCCGACCACCGGCATAAGCCCCACGACCATACCCATGTTGATGAGGATTTGCCAGAAGAAATAGAAGAAGATCCCGGCCGCAAGATAGCTGCCGAAGAGGTCCCGCGGGTCGCGGGCGATGATCACTATCTGATAGAGGAAGACGCAGAACAGGGTGAGCAGGGCGATCATGCCTACGAAGCCCCATTCCTCCCCGAACACGGCCACGGCGAAGTCGGTGTGCTTTTCCGGCAGGAAGCGGAGCTGGCTCTGGGTCCCGGCCAGGAAGCCCTTGCCCCAGAACTGGCCCGAACCGATGGCGATCTCGGACTGGATGATGTGGTAGCCCGCGCCCAGGGGGTCGGTGGCCGGGTCCAGAAAGGAGAGGATGCGCCGCTTCTGGTAGTCGTGCAGGCCGAACCAGGCCAGGGGCAGGAGGCTCGGCACGAGCACGAGCATGGTCTTGAAGACCCGCGGGGTGAGCCCCCGGTAGAGGATGAGCCCGCCCAGGAGCAGGAGGATGGAGAGCCCGGAGCCCAGGTCGGGCTGGAGGATGACCAGGCCCGCGGGGATGAGCCCGATGGCCAGGACCATGAAAAGCTTGAGGAAGCCCAGGCGCTCCTTTTCCATGGAGAGGATGCGCGCGCCCAGGATGAGGATGCAGATCTTGGCCATTTCGCTGGGCTGGAAGCTCATGAAGCCCAGGTCCAGCCAGCGCCGCGCCCCGTAGATGGTCTTGCCCGCGAAGGGCACCGCGGCCAGAAGCGCGATGGTCAGCCAGAACAGGGGCCAGGCCGCTGTGCGCAGGTGGCGGTAGTCGAAGAACATCATGCAGATCATGCCCGCTATGCCCATGCAGCCCCAGATGAGCTGCTTCTGGTAGTAGGCGTCCACGCTCATGCCCTCGCCCATGCGGAAGCCGCTGGCCGAATAGAGGTTCATGACCCCGCACAGGAACAGGATCATGGTCAGGCCGCAGAGCGGCCAGTTGATGTGGATGAGCAGGCGTCTGTCGATGGGCGACACGGGGTCCTCCCTATTCGTCGTTGTCCGGGGCTTCCGGTTCGTCCGGGGCCGGGCCCACGCCCTTGCCCAAAAAGACGTAGTCGATGACCGCCTTGACCGAGGGACCCGCGCCCGAGGCGCCGTGCAGGCCGTGCTCGATCATGGCCACCACCACCACGCGGCGGTCGCCCTGTTCGGCGAAGCCGGCCATCCAGGCGTGGTCGCGCATGTGGTAGGGGATCTTGTCCTCGGGCATGGCCTTGAGCTCGTCCGTGAGCCGCACCACCTGGGCCGTGCCGGTCTTGGCCCCGGCCACCACGCCGGGGGTCAGGATGCGGCGGCAGGTGCCGCGGGGGTCCTCCACGGTGTCCACCATGGCCTTCTTGATGATGGCCTGCTGGGTCTCGGAGAGCGGGAGGCGGCCCTGGACCACGGGCGGGTCGCCGTGGATCAGGTTCGGCTTCATGAGCTTGCCGCCGTTGATCACGGCCGAGATGTAACGGGCCACCTGGAGCGGCGAGACCTGGGTGTAGCCCTGGCCGATGGCGAAGTTGAGGTCCTCGCCCTTGGTCCACTTCTCGCCGAAGCGCTTGAGCTTCCAATCCCGGGTGGGGATGGTGCCGCCCTTCTCGTGGGGCAGGTCGATGCCGGTTGGCTTGCCGAAGCCCGCGGCGAAGGCGAAAGAGCTGATGCGGTCCACGCTGAGCTTCATGCCGAGCTTGTAGAAGTACACGTCGCAAGACTGGACCAGGGCCTGGTTCAGGTCCACGGAGCCGTGACCGCCCTTGCGCCAGCAGCGGAACACGTGGCTGCCCAGGGCCAGGGAGCCCTGGCAGAAGGCCGTCTCGCGGGGGTCCAGCATGCCCGCGGCGAAGCCCGCCCCGGCCATGACCAGCTTGAACACCGAGCCCGGCGGATAGACGCTCTGGGTGGCCCGGTTCTGGAGCGGATGCAGGGGGTCGTCGCGCAGGCCCTTCCACTGCTCCGGGGTGAGCCCGGCGGTGAAGGCGTTGGAGTCGAAGGACGGGGCGCTGACCAGGGCCAGGAGCTCGCCGGTGTCCGGGTCCATGACCACCACGGAGCCGGATTTGCCCTCCAGCTGGCGGGCGATGGTGGCCTGCAGCCCCAGGTCGATGGAGAGCACGATGTCTTCGCCGCTCTTGGGCTTCTTGAGCATGGTCTCGGACAGGCGGCGGCCGGTGGCGTCCACCTCCAGCTGGCGCACGCCCTTGGCCCCGCGCAGGCGGCGCTCCAGCACCTGCTCCAGGCCGTTCTTGCCCACGTAGTCGCCCAGGGCCAGGCTGGAGTCCTTTTCCAGGTCGTCCTCGCTGGCGTCCCCCACGTAGCCGAGCACGTGGGCCAGGAGCTGGCCGAACTTGTAGTAGCGCCGCGAGCGGATGACGATCTCCAGCCCGGGCCAGCGCAGGTGGTCGGACTCCACCGCGGCCACCTGCTCGAAGGTCAGGTCCGGCACGATGAGCAGGGGCTCGAAGGGCTTCACGCGCTTGCGGGCGCGCTTGTAGGTGTCCAGGAGCTTGTCCGCGGGCGCGCCGGTGATCTCGGCGATGTGGGCCAGGGTGTCTTCCAGGTTCTTCACGTCCTCGCGCACCAGACCCAGGGCGTAGGCCGGCTCGTTCACCGCCACCATGGTCCCGCCGCGGTCCAGGATGAGCCCGCGCGGGGCGAAGACCGGCTCCATGCGCAGCTGGTTCTCCTTGGCCTTCTCGGCGTACTCCTCGCCCTTGTGCACCTGGAGGTACCAGAGCCGCAGGGCGAAGGCGCAGAACAGGGCCAGGATGATGGCCTGGAGCAGGATGAGCCCGGAGCGCGGCGGCTGCTGGCCGCGGGAGTCATACAGGTTGGTCATGGCTCCTCAGCCGGGCCGGGTAGAGGAGGTCCACCAGCAGCCACTCCAGGGGGAAGGCCACGGCCTGGAGCAGGCTCTCCACGAGCACGCGGTCCAGGGGCACGGCCTTCACGGCCAGGGTGGCCATGGCGTAGGTCTGGAGAAAGTGCAGCAGGCCCAGGATCAGGCCCAGGAGGGCGGCGAAGGGCGCGCTGCGCGGCTGGAAGATGTACTGGCCCAGGGACACGAGCAGGAGCAGGAACCAGTACCAGAGCACCGAGGCCCCGAAGGGCTGGCTGCCCATGCCCTCCTGGAGCAGGATGAAGACCAGGGCCAGGAGCAGGGCGCGGCCGCGGCCTTCCTCCTGGAAGCTGAAGACCAGGCCCGCCGCCAGGAAGTCCACCCCGGGCAGCAGGGTCTGGGCCCAGACGCCGGCGGCGCTGAAGCCGATCCACCAGAGGGCCCGGAGCATCTCAGTCCCCTCCGGGCGAGGCCTGGGGCTCGGTTCCTTCGCGGCGCAGGACCAGGACCTCCTCCAGGGCTTCGAAATCCATGAGCGGCTCGGCCGTGATGTCCAGGAACAGGGAGAGGTCCGAGCGCTCCACCCGCAGCACGCGGGCCACGGGCAGGCCCTTGGGGAAGGTCCCGGCCAGGCCCGAGGTCACCAGGAGCTCGCCCGGCTCGATGGGTGCGTTCAGGTTCACGTACTTGAGCTCCAGTTCCCGGTCCGCGCCGCGCCCGGCCAGGACCCCGGCCGAGCGGTACTTCTGGCCCAGGACCGGGATGCGGGAGTTGGCGTCGTCCACCAGGAGCACTGTGGAGGCCGTGAACCCGGCGCGCAGCACCCGGCCCAGCACGCCCTGGGGCGTGACCACGGGCTGGTCCGCGGCCGTGCCGTGGATCGAGCCCTTGTCCAGGACCAGTGTCTCCAGCAGGGCGTTGGGACCCATGCGCCGGGCAATGACGCGGGCGCCCACACGTTGCCAGCCGGCGGGCGGGGTGAAGGCCAGGAGCTTCTCCAGCCGGTCCGTGGACATGGCCCGCTCGCGCAGGGCGTTGCGCTCCATGAGCAGCTCGTCCACGTCCTTGCGCAGGCGGTCGTTCTCCTCCTGCAGGCCCACGAGATGGACGTAACGCCGCCAGAACGCCGAAACCTGGTCCGCCAGCCAGCGCCCGGGTTTGAGCGCAAGCCGCACGGCGTCCAGGCCGGTGTTCTCGGCCAGCGTGTCCAGGTGCCCGGTCCGGAGGTTCCAGGTGTACAGGCTCAGATAGACGAACAGGCCCGCCAGGACGATGACTGCGACACGCTTCAGTTTCACATCAGTCGGAGCAGATGTCCTTATAGAGGTCGATATGCTCCAGCGCCTTGCCCGAGCCCTTGACCACGGCCGTGAGCGGATCGTCCACCACGGTGATGGGCAGCTGGGTCTCGTGCTGCAGCAGGGAGTCCAGGCCGCGCAGAAGCGCGCCGCCGCCGGTGAGCACGATGCCCCGGTCCACGATGTCCGCGGCCAGTTCCGGGGGGGTCTGCTCCAGGGCGATGCGCACGCCCTGGACGATGCCCTCCACCTGCTCGGAGATGGCCTCGCGGACCTCCTCGGCGGTGATGATGCGGTTCTGCGGGATGCCGGTGACCAGGTCGCGGCCCTTGACCTCCATCTCGGAGACCCCGTCCACGGGGTAGGCCGTGCCGATGGTCATCTTGATCTCCTCGGCCGTGCTCTCGCCGATGAGCATGTTGTACTTGCGCTTCACGTGCTGCATGATGGCTTCGTCCATCTTGTCGCCGCCGATGCGAACGCTCTTGGCGTACACGATGCCCGAGAGGGAGATGACCGCGATCTCGGTGGTGCCGCCGCCGATGTCCACCACCATGTTGGAGGTGGGCTCGGTGATCGGCAGATTGGCGCCGATGGCCGCGGCCATGGGCTCCTCGATGAGATAGACCTCGCGCGCGCCCGCGCTCTGGGCGCTTTCCTTGACCGCGCGCTTCTCCACCTGGGTGATGCCCGTGGGCACGCAGATCATGATCCGCGGCCGGACCAGGCGGCGGGAGTTGTGGACCTTGGAGATGAAGTGGCGGAGCATGGCCTCGGTGACCTCGAAGTCGGCGATGACGCCGTCCTTCATGGGCCGGATGGCCACGATGTTTCCGGGGGTGCGGCCCAGCATGCGCTTGGCCTCGGCGCCCACGGCCAGGACGGTCTTGCCGCCGCGGGAGTCCTTCTTCACGGCCACCACCGAAGGTTCGGACAAGAGCACGCCCTTGCCCTTGACATAAACCAGGGTGTTGGCCGTGCCCAGGTCGATGGCCAGGTCCGTGGAAAAGGCCCCGAGGATTTTGTTCAACAGCTTGCCCATACGATTCTTGGCTCCTGAGGGATGGAAGCCTCGGCGTCCCTTGCTTCGGACGCACTTTCGGCTATTGTAGCCATACGGCTGCGCGATTGGTAGCAGAAGAACCACCGTCAAGCAAGCGCGACCGCGGCGGATCGCGCAAAACGGCCTGTTCATGCGGCGATATCGTCCCCTCTCTGCGGCGTTGGCGCAGCGCTTCCCCGGCCGGGCCTGGAAGATCCCCCTGGATGCGGGCTTTTCCTGTCCCAACCGGGACGGGACCCTGTCGCGCGCCGGCTGCTCCTTCTGCAACGGCCGAGGCTCGGGCACGGGCCTGGCCGGCCGGGGCCTGTCCTTGCGCGACCAGTGGGCGTTCTGGCGGGAGCGTCTGTCCCGCACGCGCAAGACCGGGCGCTTCCTGGCCTACCTCCAGTCCTTCTCCAACACCCACGGCCCCGTGGAGCGGCTGGCCGCGGTGCTGGGGGAGCTTGCCGGGCTGCCGGACCTGGCCGGGATCTGCATCGGCACGCGGCCGGACTGCCTGGACCCGGACAAGCTGGCCCTGCTGGCGGGCCTGGATCTGCCCTGGGTCCAGCTGGACCTGGGCCTGCAGTCGGCAGGCGACGCCACCCTGGCCCGGGTGAACCGGGGCCACACGGCCGCGGACTTCGCCCGCGCGGCCCGGGCCGCGGCCGGGGCCGGGCTCCTGGTCTGCGCCCACCTCATGGCCGGGCTGCCCGGAGAGGGCCGGGAGGAATTCCTGGCCAGCGTGGATTTCCTGAACACCTTGCCCGTGACCGGGGTCAAGCTGCACAACACCCTGGTCCTGGAGGGCACGGCCCTGGCCGCGGCCTGGCGGTCCGGGGAATATGCGCCGCCGTCCCTGGAGGACTATGCGGCCTGGGCCGCCGAGGCCCTGGCCAGGCTGCGGCCGGAGACGGCCGTGCACCGGATCTGCGCGGACCCGGCCCCGGGCGAGCTGCTGGCCCCGGCTTGGGCCGGGAACAAGACGGCCGTGCTGCGGGCCGTGGGCGACGAACTGGAGCGCCGGGATATCTGGCAGGGCCGGGACCTGGGCGCGCCGCCACCCGGGGAGGACCTTCCCATGGAGCGAACATGACGAGCGAAACCATCGTGGCCAAGCCCCTGGCCCTGACCCTGGAATGGGACAAGGACAAGATCGCGGCCATCCACCTGGGCTGGTCCACGGGCGTGCGGGCCTCGGCCCGCTTGTCCGGCACGGCCCGGGCCCTGCTCCAGGCCCTGGAACGCTATGTGCGGGGCGAGGCCGGGGCCTGGCCCGAATTGCCCCTGGACCTGGAGCGGGTCAGTCCCTTCACCCGCCAGGTTCTTGAGGTGCTGGCCCGCGAGGTCCCGGCGGGCGCGACCCTGACCTACGGGCAGCTGGCCGCGCGCTGCGGCAGGCCCAAGGCGGCCCGGGCCGTGGGCCGGGCCATGGCCGCCAACCGCTGGCCCCTGGTCCTGCCCTGCCACCGGGTGCTCGGCGCGGGCGGCGCCCTCACCGGCTACAGCAACCCGGCGGGCGTGGACCTCAAACGCTTTCTTCTGGAGCTGGAAGGGGCGCTCTGAGCCGGATCATTCCTCGGCTTCGAAGCAGGAGCGGCCATCGGGCATGATGTCCGCTGGCAGGCGCAGGTCGTAGTACTGGAGGGCCAAGCGGCGCACGCACTGCGCGGCGGCCTCCGGGTCCCGGCAGTAGCGTTGCCGCATCTGTTCCACCAGGGGGGAATCGAGGTTGGCGGCCAAGTCCAGGAAGGGGCAGCCCTTGCACTGGGGGGCGTGGCGACAGGAGTCGCAGTCGCCGCGGGGGCCGGAACGCGGTTCCATGGGGGATTCCTTCAGGCCTGGTCCTTCTCGTCCGGCAGGGGTTCGGGGCTTCCGGTCACGTCGCAGACCGTGCCGCAGACGGTCAGGGGCTCGCCCCGGACGCCGGTCTCCAGGTAGATCCAGCATTGGGCCATGCGCGTCTCCGGGGCCGCGTTCCCGGCGCTGCCGCTGAAATAGCGGAAGCGGAGGCAGAGAGGCCCGTTTCCCGCCAGGAGCCGGGGCTCGTAGCGGCGCACCAGTTCGCGGTCCTCGGGGTGCACCCGGGCCAGGAACTGCTCCATGTCCCAGTTCTCCGTGGCTCCGTTGGAAAGGCCGAACATGCGGTACAGGGCCCGGGACAGGAATATCTTGCCCGTGACCAGGTCCTTCTCCCAGTAGGCCACGCCCAGCGGCTGCCGGTCGCCCTGGACTTCTGCGGGATCCGGCCGGGCCTCCTCCGGCTGGTGCAGGAAGAGGTGCGCAGGCTTGGCGGCCAGGGCCTGACAGAGCTTCTGGATCACGGCGAAGGAGGGAGAGGAGCGGCCCCGTTCAATCATGCCGATGTATTGCTCCGTGACCCCGATGCGTTCGGCCAGCTGGGCCTGGGTCTTGCCGCATTTCTCCCGCAGCAAGCGGACCCGCTGGCCGAAGAGGATGTTGAGGTTGGAACCATCGGGCATGGGGTCAAACTAACAATTCTCAAAAGAATGGGAACAAATTCACAGTTTGTGTCCCTGCGCCGGCTGCTCTAGGGCGGCTGTGGAAAAAGCACAAGGATTATTTGCCGCCGCCATTGCGAGAATGCATATAGGAAAAACGAAGAAAAGGGAAGGAGGGGTCAGCGCGTCATGCGCCGCTGGAGCCGGGCGCGGATGAAGATGGCGATGAGGTTCATGCCGAGCACCAGGGCGATGAGCACCAGCGCGGTGCCGTACTGGAGGTGGCGGGTCTTCTCGATCTCGGTGCCGGCCGTGGCCAGGACGTAGATATGGTAGGGCAGAGCCATGACGTCGTCCAGGATCGAAGTGGGGATGAGCGGGGTGTAGAACACGGCGGCCGTGAACATGATGGCCGCGGTCTCGCCCGCGGCGCGGCTGATGCCCAGGATGGAGCCGGTGAGGATGCCGGGCAGGGCCGCGGGCAGGACCACCTTGGAGATGGTCTGCCACTTGGTGGCGCCCAGGCCCAGGGAGGCCTCGCGGTAGGTCTGGGGCACGGAGCGCAGGGCCTCCTCGGTGGTGCCGATGACCACAGGCAGGGTCAGCGCGCCCAGGGTCAGCGCGCCCGCGGCGATGGATACGCCCAGGTGCAGGACCGTGACGAAGAAGGCCAGGCCGAACAGGCCGAAGACCACCGAGGGCACCCCGGCCAGGTTGGAGATGCCCAGGCGGATGAGCCGCAACAGCCGCCCCGGCCGGGCGTATTCGTGCAGGTAGATGGCCGAGGCCACGCCCAGGGGCAGGGCCACCACCATGGAGCCGAAGCTCAGGAGGAACGTGCCCAGGATGCAGGGGAAGATGCCGCCCTCGGTCATGGAGTTGCGCGGGGCCTCGGTGAGGAACTCCCAGTTGATGGCCGAGAGCCCGTTCATGAGCAGGAAGCCGATGATCACGGTCAGGGCCGCGGCGTTCACCAGCACGGCGCCGCGGAAGAGCCAGAAGACCCCGGCCTGGATGGCCCGGCGGCGGTTGTCGCGGCGGCGGGCGGCCTCTTCGGGCAGGAACGGGGAGGGCCGGACGGCGGTGGCTTCGGACTGCATTCTGGCTCCTAGAGCGTGGCCGCGCCCACCTGCTTGTAACGGTGCGCGATGTGGTCGGCCACGATGTTGAACACGAGCGTGAAGACGAAGAGCACGATGCCGATGGCGAACAGGGCGAAGTAGTGCTCGCTCTGGAACGGGGCCTCGCCCATCTCCGCGGCGATGCTGGCGGGCATGGGCCGCACCGGGGCGAAGATGGACATGGGGATGAGCCCCGCGCCGCCAGCCACCATGAGCACCACCATGGTCTCGCCGATGGAGCGGGACATGCCCAGGATCACGGCGGTGCTGATGCCTGAGAGCGAGGCCGGCACGATGACCCGGCCCAGGGTCTCCAGGTGGGTGGCGCCCAGGGCCAGGGAGGCCTCCTTGAGTTCCGTGGGCACGGCGTAGATGGCGTCCTCGGACACGCTGGTGATGGTCGGCACGGACATGAAGGCCAGCATGAGCGAGGCGTTGAACAGGTTGAGGCCCGTGGCCACGTGAAAGGTCTCCTGGAGGAACGGGGCCACCACGACCATGCCGAAGAAGCCGATGACCACCGAGGGCAGCGAGGCCAGAAGCTCGATGATGGGCTTGAATATCTCGCGTACGGCGGGCCGGGCGATCTCGGCCAGGTAGATGGCCGTCATCACGCCCAGCGGGATGGCGATGAGGGAGGACAGGGCCGTGACCGCGATGCTGCCCGCGATGAGCGGCAGGATGCCCAGAAGCGGCGGGTCCTCGGTGGGATACCAGAGGTGGCCGAAGAGGAAGTTCGTGACCGAAACCACCTTGAACACCGGCAGGCCCTCGGCGAAGAGGAAGAGCATGATGAGCAGGAGGACCAGGATGGAGGTGGAGGCCGTGGCCAAAAAACCGCTCTGGATGAGCCGCTCCCTGGTCTGCCGCCGGAGTCTGAGGGCCTTGAGCGTGAGTCCGGCCAGGGTCAGGACGGCCAGGATTCCTGCGGCCAGGTCGTAGCCGTTGGAGCGGGCCGCGGCCCGGCGTTCCACGATGTCCGCCACCACGCCCAGGGCGGTCTTGCCCTTGGGCAGGGCGCCGGTGGAGGCGTGGTCCTGGCGCACGTACTTGAGCAGCCGCTCCATCTCCTCGGTCTGGTCCTGAAGCCACTTCCCGGCCTGGGCCTCGGGCTGGTCCTTGGCCCGCTGGTCCAGCTCGAACTCCACGCCGCGCTGGACCTCGCGCAGGGCCCGGGCCACTGCGGAGTATTCCTCCCCGGCCTTGGCCAGGGCGGCGGCCTTGTCCAGGGTGATGCGCTCCACCGTGTTGTGCCGGGCGGCGGTCTTGCCGAGGAGGAAGAGGGCCAGGGCCAGGGCCAGCAGGAGCCCGACGAGCAGGTAGAAGCGGTTCACCGGCGGATACCTCGATGGAGCCTGGGGGCGTGGCCCCCGCGGAAAACATATCCCGCCGGAACGGGGCTGTCCATTCCGGCGGGATGGTCCGTGATCGTCTCTACTTCTTCAGCGGCACGAAGCCGGCCTCGTCGGCCAGCTTCTGGCCGGCGGGGGAGAGCATGAAGTCCACGAGGGCCTTGGCGTCGCCCTTGGGCTCGCCGGGGGTGTACAGGTTCAGGCCGCGGGAGATGGGGTAGGTCTTGTTCAGCGCGGTCTCGGCGCTGCCCATGATGTTCTCCACGGAAACCTGCTTGATTTCCTTGTTCAGGTAGCCGAGGCCGATGTAGCCGATGGCCAGCTTGTTCTTGGACACGGCCTGCACCACGGCGCCGTTGGAGGCCTGGAGCAGGGCGCCGGGGAACACGCGCTCCTTCTTGTCGCCCGCGTGCATGACCTTGTTCTCCCAGCAGTCGTAGGTGCCGGAGGAGGTGTCGCGGGAGATGACCACGATCTGGCCCGCGTCGCCGCCCACGTCCTTCCAGTCGGTGATGGTGCCGGCGTAGATGCCCTGGAGCTGGGCCACGGTCAGGTTCTTCACCTTGTTGGAGGGGTGCACGATCGGCACGATGCAGTCGTAGGCCACCAGGAACTGCTTGGGCGGGCGGCCGTTGGCCGTGGCGGCCTCGGCTTCCTTGTCCTTGATGTCGCGGGAGGCCATGGCGATGTCGCAGGTGCCGTCGATGAGGGCCTTGATGCCTTCGCTGGAGCCGCCGCCGGAGATGGAGACGGTCGCGCCCTTGTTCTTGGCCATGAAGGCCTCGGCGGACTTCTGCATCAGGGGCAGCACGGTGGTGGAGCCCTTGACCTCGACGCTGCCGGCAAAGGCCACGCTGCACAGGCACAGGGCCAGGGCGGCGGCCAGGGCCACAATCTTGATCTTCATGGAAACGTCCTCCAAGCTGTTGTGTGTGTTGTGCTGTTCCGGATTGCCGAATTCGGATGACTCTACCTAGCAGGGGCATGTTACACGATTGTGACGGGAAAGAGAAAGGTGGGTGACGGAAAAACGACGGCCGTGCGCGTCCTGCATTTTGGACGATGGATCGCGCAACGGGTTGGCACGAATCTTGATTTTCATTACACCCTGGCGCATACCACCGCAAGGAGCGGAACACATGGATGTGAAACATTGTATCATCGGAGCCGGTCCCACGGGGCTCGGCGCGGCCTGGCGGCTGCGCGAGCTGGGCCAGGAGTCCTTTCTGGTCCTGGAAAAAAATGCCTACCCCGGCGGCCTCTCGGCCAGTTTCCGGGACCCGGCCGGGTTCACCTGGGACGTGGGCGGCCATGTCCTTTTTTCCCACTACCCATATTTCGACCGCCTCATGGAGGACCTCCTGGCCGGAGACTTCCTGGAGCACCAGCGCGAATCCTGGGTGCGGGCCAGGGGGACCTGGGTGCCCTATCCCTTTCAGAACAACATCCGCCACCTGCCGCCCGAGGCCCGCTGGGAGTGCGTGCAGGGCCTTTTGCCCGGCCGGCGCCCCGAGGCCCGGCCCGTGACCTTCCGGGACTGGATCGAGTGCGTGTTCGGCCGGGGCATCGCGGACATCTTCATGCTTCCTTACAATTTCAAGGTCTGGGCCACTCCGCCGGAGCTCATGGGCTTCACCTGGATCGGCGAGCGGGTGAGCGTGGTGGACCTGGAGGGCGTGCTCAAGAACATCATCCTGGAGCGCGACGATGTGGGCTGGGGCCCCAACAACACCTTCCGCTTTCCCCGGCGCGGGGGCACGGGCGAGATCTTCCGCCGCCTGGCGGAGCGGGTGCAGGACAAGGTCCGCTACGGCGCGGCCGTGGCCCGCGTGGACGCCGCCGCGCGCACGGTGACCACGGCCGACGGCGAGGCGGTGCGCTACGAGACGCTGCTCAACACCGGCCCCCTGGACATCCTGGTGCAGGAGTGGCTGGCTGATCCCGCGGCGGAGATGGTGGAGGCCGCCCGGAACCTCAGACACAACGGGGTGCACGTGTCCGGCCTGGGTTTCGACTCGCGCTGCGAGGACCGCCGCTGCTGGATGTATTTCCCGGGTCCGGAGACGCCCTTCTACCGGCTCACCAACTTCCACAACTATTCCCCCAACAACCCGCCCGCCCCGGGCCTGGCCGCGCTCATGTGCGAGACGAGCTTCTCGGAGCACAAGCCCGAGGATCTCTCCGGCGTCCTGGACCGCACCGAGGACGGCCTGGCCGCCTGCGGCCTGCTCTCAAAGGCGGACCGCGCGGCCATGCGCACGCGCTGGGAGATGCACGTGGACTACGGCTACCCCGTGCCGAGCCTGGGCCGCGATGCGGCGCTTGCGGTCATCCAGCCCCGGCTGGAGGCCCTGGGCGTGTTCTCCCGGGGCCGCTTCGGCGGCTGGAAGTACGAGGTGGGCAACATGGACCATTCGGTGATGCAGGGCGTGGAGTGGGCCGAGCGCATGGTCCAGGACAAGCCGGAACGGACCTATGCGCTGGAGCCCCATGGAAACGTCCGCTGAGGCCTTCGCCCGCCGCCGCCAGGCCCTCAAGGAGCGGCTCCGGCAGGAACGCCTGCCCGGCCTGCTCGTGTCCCACGCGGCCAACCGCTGGTATCTCTCGGGCTTCGAGCTCATGGACTCCCAGTGCAACGAATCCGCGGGCTGGCTGGTCATCACCGCCGACGGCGGCGACCACCTGCTCACGGACCCGCGTTTCGAGGAGGCCGCCCGCCGCGTCTGGCCCGAGAACATCGTCATCTACACCGCGCGCAAGATGGACAAGGTGGGGGCCTTCCTGGAGTCCCTGCGCCTGCCGCGCCTGGGCTTCGAGCCCAGGAGCCTCTGCGTGCGCGACTACGAGCGGCTGCGCGAGAACGTGGCCCTGGCCCCCACCGAAAACCTGGTGGAGGACCTGCGCCTCGTCAAGGACGCCGGCGAGATCGCGCTCCTGGAGGAGTCCTGCGCCCTGAACCACAGGGTCATGGAGGCGCTGCCCGGACGCCTGGTCCCGGGCATGACCGAGGCCGAGGCGGCCTGGGAGGTGGAGCGGCTGTTCCGCGAGGGCGGGGCCTCGGGCCTGGCCTTTCCCACCATCGTGGGCGCGGGCGTCAATGCGGCCCTGCCCCACGCCGAGCCCGGCCCCGCGCGCCTGCCCCGGGAAGGCCTGGTGCTGGTGGACTGCGGCGGGCGGCTGGGCCACTATTGCTCGGACCAGACCCGCACCTTCTGGCTGGGCCAGAACCCCTCGGACCGCTTCCGCTCAACCCTGGACCTGGTGCGCGAGGCCCAGGAGCGGGCCCTGGCCCTGATCCGGCCCGGGGCCGCCCTGGCCGAGACCTATGCCGCGGCCCGGAGCTGCTTTGCGAAGCAGGGCCTGGCCGAACACTTCACCCACAGCCTGGGCCATGGCATCGGCCTGGAGACCCACGAGGCCCCGAGTCTGTCCAGCCTGAGCCAGGACGTGTTCCGGCCGGGCATGGTGGTCACGGTGGAGCCGGGCCTGTACTGGCCGGACTGGGGCGGCGTGCGCTGGGAATACATGGTCCTGGTCACCGAGGACGGCTGCCGCATCCTGTAATCTGAACCCCAACCGCACGGAGCCCCTGGTGAACGAACAGTATTTCAAGGTCCTGGAAGCAGGACTGCCGGGCGAGCTGCGCCTCCTCTCCCTGGAGGAGACCCAGGAGCACCTGGACAACCTCCTGTCCCTGTTCCTCCTGGATAAGGCCGTGGCGGGCTGCTATATCATGGACCTGGCCCGCAAGCCCGACCTGCGCGTCCGGGAAGACGGCGTGCAGACCCTGGTCTGGCTCCTGGAAAAGCACCTCATCCTGGACCCCTTCGATTCCTTCGCCCTGGTCAACCTGGCGCAGATCACCGGCCGCAAGGACTGCGCGGCCCGGGCCGAGCTGCTCAAGAGCCTGGACAAGGAGCCCGACGGCCTGCTCGGCATCCGTTCGCTGCACGCCCAGCAGGACTACCAGGGCACCGGCGAGGTGCTGCGCACCATGCTCAAGGCCTACCCTTCCTACGTGCAGGCGGCGGACCTGCTCCTGCACCTGGATTTCCTCGAGGGCCGGGCCCCGGGCGACTGGCTTGGCCGGTTCCGTTGCCCCCTGCCCCTGGGCGGGTACTGGAACGCCCAGCTTTTCGCCCACCATGCCCTGCTGGGCCTGGACCAGGAGGCCCTCCGGCTTTGGGAGGGCCTGGCCCCGGCCCTGCGCAACGAGCACCTGGAGAACCTGGCCGCGGAGCTTTTCCTGCGCCAGGGCGACGAGGCCGGGTGCCGCGCGCTCTACGCCGCCTCCCTGGCCCGCGACCCGCGCCAGACCCCGGTGCGGCTGCGGCTGAACGAGCTGGACAACCCCAGTCCGCTGCGGCCCGAACTCCTGGACCAGCGCGACATCGCCATCTGCCTCTACTCCTGGAACAAGGCCGAGATGCTGGCCCGCACCCTGGAGAGCCTGGCGGCCACGGACCTGGGCCGGGCCCGCGTCCGCATCCTGCTCAACGGCTGCACCGACGGCAGTCTGGAGCGCGTGCGCGGCCTCCTGCCCCTGTTCGGCGAGCGCGACGTGCAGATCGTGGACCTGCCCATCAACGTGGGCGCGCCCGCGGCCCGCAACTGGCTGGCGGCCCTGCCCGAGTGCCGGGAGGCGGATTATGTGGCCTACATCGACGACGACGTGGAGCTGCCCCGGCACTGGCTGGCCCGGCTGGTGAGCGTGCTGGAGGAGGCTCCCGCTGCGGGCATCGCGGGCTGCAAGGTGCTCAACCCCGGCGTCCCGCCCTACATCCAGTACCTCTTCCGCAACGTGCACCTGACCCGGCCGGACCTCTTCAAGCTGAGCCTGAACTCCCCGGTCCAGACCACGGACAGCGGGGTCTATGACTTCACCCGCCGGACCATGAGCGTCATGGGCTGCTGTCACGTGCTGCGCGGCAGGATGCTGCGCGAGATTCCGGGCTTCGACATCCGCTTCAGCCCCTCCCAGGTGGACGACATCGACCACGATCTCATGGCCTGCCTGGCGGGCTGGCAGGTGCTCTACTGCGGGCTCGTCGCCTGCGTGCACCTCCAGAGCACGGGCCTGTCCGGAGTCGCGGCCAGACCCAAGACCCAGCAGCAGGTCGGCAATGTCATCGGCAACGACGTGAAGCTTTGCGCCAAGCACCTGGGAAACCTGGAGCAACTGCGGGCACTGACCCTGGAGGACCGGCGGCGGGCGGTGTCGGGCGCGGACTGGCGGGGCCGGGCGTGAACAGGGGGCGCGGACGGCCGCGGAAATCCGGGCCGCCGCCCCGGCAGTCGGCGCGGCTCTATGTGCGGCTGGCGCCGGAGCGCATCGCCCTGTTCCGTTTCCTGCTGGAGGCCCACGACAACCTGGCCCTGTTCAGCGTGGCGGACAAGCGCCAGGGCGTGCTCCAGCTGCGCTTCAGCCCGGACCAGGGGGGCGAGGTGCGGGCCTTTTTGCGGCGGGTGCAGGAAGAGACTGGAGTGGAGCTTCTCCTGGACCCAGGGGCGGCCTAGCCGGCCGGTGGAAAAGTTCTTTTCCGCAGGCCGTTCAAAAATCGCGAGGGCAAGGCGCGAAAAAAACGCACGGCCGGCGCGTATCGCCAATACGCGAGGATGTGAGTTTTTTGAGGCAACGCAGCCATCGTGGATTTTTCAACGGCCTGCTAGTCGCCGATCCAGCCCTGGAGAATCTCGATGATCTTGCGGGCCTGGTCCGCGCTGGAAATGGTGAACTTGGACTGCTGGCGGTATTCGCCGTTGCGCTTCTGGTAGCGCCGGATGCCGTACTTCTCGGGCCCGTACTCGCCGGTGCCGCGGGTCATCTCCTGGTAGCGGAACAGGATCGTGGCCCAGGTGCCCTTGGACAGGACGGCCTTGTCCAGCTCCTTGACCACCAGGACCCCGTCCTCCTCGTAATTCACGGTCAATTCTTCCACGGTCGAGGCCATGTGCCCTCCTAGGTTGGCGAAAGGCGGCCGGGGCCGCGCCGGATGTTCCCTAATGCCCCGGAGCCCGGCTGTCAAACGTCCTACAGGTCCACCAGGGTCACGTCCGAGGCGGCCAGGGGGCGGCCCAGGAAGGTTTCGCCCACGCGGGCGAAGCGCTCCGGGTCGTCGGTGGCGAAGAAGCGCTCCGCGCCCGGCGCCTGCCGGGGGTTGAGCAGGCCGCGGGTTTCCAGCTCCCGCGCCACGCACTGGGCCGTGGTCTCGGCCGAGTCGATGAGCCGGACGTTCTCCGGCAGGACCTTGCGGATGGCCTGGGCCAGGAGCGGGAAATGGGTGCAGCCGAGCACCAGGCAGTCCGGGCCGCCCGCCGGGAATTCGGCCATGAGCGGCTCCAGGTAGCGGGCCGCGGCGGCCTCCACGATGGGTCCCTCCACCCAGCCCTCCTCGGCCAGGGAGACGAAGAGCTGGCAGGGCCGGGAGGCGATGGTGGCCTCGGGCCGCAGCTTGAGGATGGCGGCCTGGTAGGCCGCGCCGCGCACGGTCCCGGCCGTGGCGATGACCGCGATGCGGCCGCGCGGGGCGCTCTCGCAGCTGGCCCTGGCCCCGGGCTCCACCACGCCGATGACCGGCAGGCCGGGGTAGGCGGCCTCCAGGTCGGGCAGGGCCACGGAGGAGGCCGTGTTGCAGGCCACCACCAGGAGCTTCACGCCCTGGTCCACCAGGAGCTTCGTGGTCTGCAGGGCGTAGCGGGTGACGGTGGCCCCGCTCTTGGTGCCGTAAGGCAGCCGGGCGGTGTCGCCCAGGTAGAGGAAGTCCTCGCAGGGCAGGGCGCGGCGCAGGGCGCGCAGCACGGTGAGCCCGCCCACGCCGGAATCGAACACGCCGACGGGACGGCTGGAGAGGTCGTTGGTCATGCGGATCGCAGCTCCCGGGCCTGTCTGGGCCCGCCCCTGTGTGGCATCTCGCGCCGCGGGCGTCAAGGCAGGGTCGCGGCCCGCTACTGCTCCACCAGCTCCACGCGCCGGTTCTTGGCCCGGCCCGCCTCGGTGGAGTTGGAGGCCACGGGCGACAGGCTGCCCAGGCCCTCGGGGACCATGCGTTCCGCGGGCACGCCGAAATCCTGGGCCAGGAGCCGGGCCAGGGCCTCGGCCCGGCGCTGGGCCAGGCGCACGTTGTCGTCCGCGCGGCCCTGGTTGTCGGTGTGGACCACCACGAAGACCTTGAGCTTCGGTTCGGCCTTGAGGAGCTTGGCCATTTCCTCCAGCTGGGGCCGGGACTCGGACATGATCTCGGCCGTGTCGAAGGAGAAGTGCACGCCGTAGAGCACGGCCTTGCCCTGGCCGCGGATGCTGCGCAGCATGTCCTCGGCCGGGACCAGGGTCAGGCGCTCCTGGGTCTGGCCCGAGCGCACCTCCTCCACGAACACGGCCACGCGGCGTCCGGCCTTGGCGTCCGCGATATTGTTCTGGCGCGCGGCCAGGATGAAGACCTGGGACTGGCCGCCCGGGGTGTTCAGCCGGGCCGTGAGCACGCGGGGCTCGCCCACCTCGGTGGAGAAGGCCGACTCCGGCACCTGGCGGCCGGTGATCTTGTTGCGCTGGGCCGGGTCGAAATAGGCGTTGCCCACGCCCGCGCCGCACTCGGCCTCGCCCGAGCAGTCGAAGAGCGGGGTGTAGTTCAGGCGCTGGAGCGCGGCCTTGTAGTGGTTCATGACGTCCGCGGAGGTCTGGTCCGGCGGGGCCAGGTAGAGGATGCGCGTGCGGCGTCCCTCGGCCTTCACGGACTTGGCCCAGCCCTTGCCGGTCCACTTGCCCAGGGGCAGCACGGCCTCGGCCGAGGGCTCCAGGGCATAGCCCAGGATCACGGACCCGGGCGAGCGGGACAGGCTCTGCAGATCCTGGGCGGCCGGGATGTCCTGGTCGAAGTTCTCGGCCCGGGCGGCCGGGGCCAGGAGCAGGAGGAAGAGGCAGGCGAGGAGCAGACGGCGGAGCATGGACACCTCCGGGAGCACGGGGTTGCCGATGCTTCCGCCATGCACCCGGAACAGGCAGGAGGTCAAGGCCGGGACGTCATCCCGGCCCCTGCCGGTCCATGCTTCTATAGTTGATGGCCTCGGCCAGGTGCTGCACGGCGAGCTGATCCGCGCCCTCCAGGTCCGCGATGGTGCGCGCGATGCGCAGCACCCGGGTATAGGCCCGGGCCGAGAGCCCGAGCTTCTGCACGGCCTGCTCCAGGAAGGAGTGCTCGGCCTGGGACAGGCGGCAGTGCTCCTCCAGGGCCGAGCCCGTGAGCTCGGAATTGATGTGCACCGGCGTGCCCGCGTAGCGCGCGGCCTGGATGCCCCGGGCCCGGGCGATCCGCTCGCGCATGGTGGCCGAGTCCACGCTGCCCCGCACTTCCTTCAAATCCTTGTAGGGCACGGCAGGCACCTCCACCTGCAGGTCGATGCGGTCCAGGAGCGGGCCGGAGAGCTTGGCGCGGTAGTTCTGCACGGCCCGCGGCGAGCAGGTGCAGGGGTGGCGCTCGTCGGTCAAAAATCCGCAGGGGCAGGGGTTCATGGCCGCCACGAGCATGAAGTCGGCCGGATAGGTCAGGGACATGGCGGCCCGGGCGATGGTCACCACGCCGTCCTCCAGCGGCTGGCGCAGGACCTCCAGCACGTGCTTCTTGAACTCGGGCAGCTCGTCCAGGAAGAGCACGCCGCGATGGGCCAGGGAGACCTCGCCGGGCCGGGGATAGACCCCGCCGCCGATGAGCCCGGCGTCCGAGATGGTGTGGTGCGGCGAGCGGAAGGGCCGCGTCACCACCAGGGCCTTGTCCCGCGAGAGCTGGCCCGCCACGGAATAGATGGTGGTGACCTCCAGGGCCTCCTCGAAGCGCAACGGAGGGAGCACCGTGGGGATGCGCTGGGCCAGCATGGTCTTGCCGCTGCCGGGCGGGCCGATGAAGAGGAGGTTGTGGCCGCCCGCGGCCGCGATCTCGATGGCCCGCTTGGCGTGCTCCTGGCCCTTCACGTCGGCGTAGTCCAGGAGGAAGTCCTGGCGCTCGGCCCAGAGCCCGTCGATGTCCAGCGCCGCGGGCTCGATCTCCAGCTCGCCCAGCAGGAAGCCCACGGCCTCGCCCAGGGAGCGCGGTCCGAACACGGGCAGGCCCTTGACCACCGCGCCTTCCGAGGCGTTGGCCGCCGGGGCCACCAGGCCCCTGCCGCCCTCGTCGCGGGCGCGGATGGCCAGGGGCAGGACCCCCTCCACGGGCTTCAGCTCGCCGGTGAGGGACAGCTCGCCCGCAAAGAACCAGCCCTCCAGCCGCTCCGCCGGGATGATCCCGGCCGCGGCCAGAAGCCCCAGAGCCAGGGGCAGGTCGTAGGCGCTGCCCTCCTTGCGCACGTCGGCCGGGGCCAGGTTCACGGTGATGCGCGAGGGCGGCAGCTTGAAGCCGGTGTTCTTGAGCGCGGCGAAGACCCTTTCCTTGGCCTCGCGCACCGCGCCCTCGGCCAGGCCCACCATGACGAAGGCGGGCATGCCCTGGCGGGCCAGGTCCACTTCCAGGTCCACGCGGAAGGCGTCGATGCCCAGGAGGGCGGCGGTGGCGGCCTTGGCGAGCATGCGTTCTCCGTGGGCAGCGGGTTTGCGGATATCGGCTGGTGTATGCGTTTTGGCGACCCGGGGCAAGGGCGGAACCCCGGTAGCCCCGGGCTTGACCCCCGGCGGGCAGGGCACTAAAGTCCGCCCCTGGCCGCGGGCCGGAAACCCCGCGTCAGCAGCCCCCACGCCATGAACGCCGCAATCTTTCCGCCCTCCGCCTGCAACGCCTTGCAAGGAAACCCACGCCCATGCAGCGCATAGAGCAGCAGTACGTCAACGGACAACTGGTGGAGTCCCGGGGCCGCGAGGTCCTGGAGCTGCTGAACCCCGCCACCGAAGAGCCTCGCGCCCGGGTGGTCCTGGGCGATGAGCGCGACATCCGGGACGCGGTGGCCGCGGCCAGGGCCGCGCTGCCGGCCTGGTCCGCCACCGGCCCGGCGGAGCGCGGCGCGCTCTTCGGCCGCATCCACGACGCCATTCTGGCCCGCGAGGCGGACATGGCCGACGCCGCGGTGGAGGAATACGGCGTGCCCGTGGCGGCGGCCCACGCCCGGGTGCGGGCCGCGGCCCAGGTCTTTCTGCGCACCCGCGATCTGCTGGCCGAGTTTCCCTTCGAGCGCCGCGTGGGCAAGGCCCGGGTGGTGCTCGAGCCTCTGGGCGTGGCCGGCTTCATCACGCCCTGGAACGCCAACTACACCCACCTGGCCAAGGCCGCCGCGGCGCTGGCCGTGGGCTGCACCACGGTCATCAAGCCCAGCGAGCTGTCCGCGCTCCAGACCCGGCTCATGATCGACTGCTTCGAGCAGGCCGGGGTCCCGGCCGGGGCCGTGAACATCGTCAACGGCCTGGGCGAGGTGGCCGGAGCCGAACTGACCCGGCACCCTGACGTGGCGGTTCTGTCCTTCACGGGCTCCAGCCGCGTGGGCCGCATCATCCGGCGCGACTCGGCCGAGACCCTCAAGCGCGTGTGCCTGGAACTGGGCGGCAAGTCGGCCAACATCCTGCTGGAGAGCGCGGATTTCGCCCGGGCCGTGCCCATGGCCGTGGGCATCGCCTTCCACAACAACGGCCAGGCCTGCCACGCGGGCACGCGGCTGCTCGTGCCGGAACGGAGGCTGGACGAGGCGAAGGGCCTGGCGCGCGCGGCCGTGGCCGCGGTGCGCGTGGGCGATCCCCGGGACCCGGCCGTGACCATGGGTCCCCTGGTGAGCCGCGAGCAGTGGGACACGGTGCAGGGCTACATCCGCAGCGGCCTGGACCAGGGCGCGGAGCTGCTTGTGGGCGGGCCGGGACGGCCCGAGGGCCTGGCGCGAGGCTATTTCGTGCGGCCCACGGCCTTTGCCCGGGTGCGGCCGGACATGACCATCGCCCAGGAGGAGATCTTCGGCCCGGTGCTCTCCATCCTCGCCTACCGCGACGAGGACGAGGCCGTGGAGATCGCCAACGGCACCATCTACGGGCTTTCGGCCTACGTGAGCGGCGACCCGGCCCGGGCCGCGGCCATGGCCCGGCGGTTGGTGGCCGGCAGCGTGCTCCTGAACCAGGCGGTCCACGACGAGCCCCTGGCGCCCTTCGGCGGGTTCAAGCAGTCCGGCCTGGGCCGGGAGAAGGGCGTGTACGGCATGCTGGAGTTCACCGAGCCCAAGACCATCCTGGGCGACGCGCGCTAGACGCCGCCCATGAAGAAGGCCGTCCCCGCGTTGTGCGGGGACGGCCTTCTTTTTCGTGCAGCGGGGCCGGGGCTACTTCACCAGCCGGCCCAGGCGGTCCCAGCGGATGGTCAGGCCGCCCGTGAAGTCCCAGGACCAGTAGATGATGAGCGCCCGGCCGCGGATGGCCTCGCGCGAGACGAAGCCCCAGAAGCGCGAGTCGTAGGAGTGGTCGCGGTTGTCGCCCATGACGAAGTACTGGCCCGGCGGCACCGTGGTCTTGGGCATCCAGTCGCGCTTCCAGGAGAAGCTGTTGCGGTCGAAGTACTTGTTCGGGTCCGTGTTCACCTCGGGCATGTGCGGGTTGGGCACGGCCACGGGTTCGGTGTGGCGGACAAAGGGCTCGTCCTGGAGCTGGCCGTTGACGAAGACCTGCTGGGCCTTGATCTCCACCACGTCGCCCGGCACGCCGATGACGCGCTTGATGAAGTCCTTGTCCGGGTCCACGGGATAGCGGAAGACGATGATCTCGCCGCGCTTGGGGTCGCTGACCGGGATGGCCACCTTGTCCGAGAAGGGCCACTGGATGCCGTAGGCGAACTTGGTCACCAGGAGGTGGTCGCCCACCAGCAGGGTGTCCAGCATGGACTCGGACGGAATCTTGAAGGCCTGCACCACAAAGCCCCGGATGAACAGCGCCAGGAGCAGCGCCACGATGAGCGCTTCGGCGTATTCACGGAGCGTTTTCCACCAGGTCGGATCCATGAACTGTCCTCGTTTGCAGGGTCAGGGCGGGGGAACGCGGACTCCCGCCCGGCCGGGGCACAGGCTAGGAGAGGCGGGGCAAAAAGGCAATGGGAAATGTGGAGGGGCGCGGCGGGCCTCATTCTCCGAGGATCAGCCGGTATTCCGCCAGCTTGTAGCGCAGGGTCCGGGGGCTGACCCCCAGCAGGTCCGCGGTGCGCGCCTTGCTGCCCTTGGACTCGCGCCAGGCCCGCTGGATGGCCCGGATCTCGGCGGTGCGCACGGCCGCGGCCAGGTTCAGCTCGGGCGGCGACTCCCCGGCCTCGGGCAGGCCCGCGTCCATGCGCATCTCCAGGGGCAGGTGCCCGGGCCGGATGAGCGGCTCCGGCCCCAGGAGCACCAGGCGCTCGATGAGGTTGCGCAGTTCGCGCACGTTGCCGGGCCAGTTGTAGGCGGCCATGACCTCGCGGGTCTCCGGGGCCAGGCGCAGGTCGTGCTTGTGGTAGCGGTGGCGGAACACGGCCAGGAAGTATTCGGCCAAGTGCCCGATGTCGTCGCGCCGTTCGCGCAGGGGCGGCAGGGACACGGGCACCACGTTCAGGCGGTAGAAGAGGTCGGCCCGGAACTGGCCGCGGGCCACCATGTCCGGCAGAAGCCGGTTGGTGGCGGCCACGATGCGGGCGTGGAAAGGCAGGTCGCGTTCGCCGCCCAGGCGCTTGAAGGTCCGCTCCTCCAGCACGCGGAGAAAGTCCACCTGGTTGGGCGGGGGGATCTCGCCCACCTCGTCCAGGAACAGGGTGCCGTCCTCGGCGGACTCGAAGCTGCCTTTGCGCGGCCGCTGGGCCCCGGTGAAGGCCCCGCTCTCGTGGCCGAAGAACTTGTCCGCAAAAAGCTCGCCCTTGAGCACGCCGCAGTTCACGGCCACGAAGGGCCGGTGGCGGCGGTCCGAGAGCCGGTGCACCAGGCGGGCGAAGAGTTCCTTGCCCGTGCCGGACTCGCCATAGACCAGCACCGAGGCGTCCGAGCCCGCGATCTGGGTGGCCAGGCGATAGACCTCACGCATGGCCCGGGAGCGGATCACGAAGCTGCCCACGCCCTCCTCGGCGCCGGTGTCCAGGACCACGGCTTCGTCGGGGTTCGGCAAATTTTTGCCGCTATCATTCAATGCTTCGGAATCTTTTATTTTTACCATACACTCAACCCGCCGCAATGGGCCCGGCGTCGCTCTCTTGCAACAGGACGCCCGGGGTGGGAGCCCAGGCCTGGCGGCAATTCATGGCCAAAAATTCACAAGCCCGGACCCGTCCTCGGGTCCTGCGGCCAGATCTTGCCGGTCTGCGGCAATATTTTGCCGCATACGCCTTCGGGCATCCCCCGTCAAGCCTTGGGGCACATGGATTTCCATGTTGGCATAATCCTTGCCCTTGTGACGTGGTTCACGGATGTGAGATCGGCTGGGTCCGGATCAATTCATAGGAGCAACTCAGGAATCGGGAGCGAGGGTAGGATGAAACGCAACGTGAGATGGATGCATGTGCTGATGGGAGCCGTGGCGACCGTGCTCCTGCTGGGCGTTTGCGCCTGGGCGGGCGGCGACGGCGATGTGGCCGCGCAGATGGCCGAGGCCGCGGGCACGGGGGGCATGCCCTGGTGGGCCTGGCCTGTGATTCTGCTGTTCTTCTGCTTCATTCTGGGCATCATCGCCGTGCTGGCGGGCGTGGGCGGCGGCGTGCTCTACGTGCCCCTGGTCAGCGGCTTCTTCCCCTTTCACCTGGACTTCGTGCGCGGCGCGGGCCTGCTGGTGGCCCTGGCCGGAGCCCTGGCCGCCGGTCCGGGCCTTCTGAAGCGCAACTTCGCCTCCCTGCGCCTGGCCCTGCCCGTGGCCCTCATCGCCTCATCCTGCGCCATCGTGGGCGCGTTCCTGGGCATGGCCCTGCCCACCAACATCGTCCAGCTCTGCCTGGGCGGCACCATCATGTTCATCGCCATCCTTCTGCTGGTGTCCAAGAACACGGCCCATCCCGTGGTCACCAAGCAGGACGCCGTGGGCCTGGCCCTGGGCATCAACGGGGCCTACCACGACCCGTCCACCGGCGAGCTGGTGGAGTGGAAGACCCACCGCACCCTGCCCGGCCTGCTCATGTTCATCATCATCGGCATCATGGCCGGCATGTTCGGCCTGGGCGCCGGCTGGGCCAACGTGCCCGTGCTCAACCTGATGATGGGCGCGCCGCTCAAGGTGGCCGTGGGCACCAGCAAGTTCCTCCTGTCCATCACCGACACCTCCGCGGCCTGGGTTTATCTGAACAATGGCTGCGTCATTCCGCTCATGGCCATTCCCTCGGTGGTGGGCCTCATGCTGGGCTCCTTCGTGGGCGTGCGGCTTTTGGCCAAGGCCAAGCCGGCCTTCATCCGCTACATGGTCATCGGCGTGCTGCTCTTCTCCGGCGGCAAGGCCCTCTTGAAGGGACTGGGCTTCTAACCGCGGCCTCTTGCCGCGTCATATATTCGGAGGATGCAATGAGCGAAAAAACCAAGGGAACCGCTTCCCCGGAACAGATCAGCTACGCCAACCTGCTTTTCTATGGCTGTTGGACAGGCCTGGGCATCATGATCGTGACCTATCTCATCTACGTTCTGGGCCTCATGAGCCCGCACGTGTCCATGGACCATGTCGTCCAGCTCTGGTCCAGGCCGGTGCACGACTACCTGACCCAGGGCAACGTGCCCTCGGGCTGGGGCTGGGTCGGGCTCCTGGGCAAGGGCGACTTCCTCAACTTCCTGGGCATCGTGCTCTTGGCGGGCCTGACCATCGTTTGCTACATTCCTCTCATCCCGGCCTATCTCAAGAAGAAGGATCCGGTGTTCGCGATCCTGGCCCTGGCCGAGGTCCTGATCCTGCTGGTGGCCGCTTCCGGTATCGTGGGAGGCGGGGCCCACTAGCCCGGAGGATGGCGTGAAGGCGCGGATGGCAGCCCTGCCCGGTCTCGACGGCCTGGACTTCCCCGGTCTCCTGGACGGCCTCCCTGTGGGCGTGGCCGTGCTGGACGGCCAGGGCCGGGTGCTGTTCCTGAACCGGGCCCTGGAGGCCCTCACCGGCTTCGCCCGGGAGGACGCCCGCGGGCTGCCCTGCAGGCATGTGCTGCGCGCCCGGGCCTGCGTCCAGGGCTGCCCCTGGGTCCGCAGCGAGGGCGAGGGCCAGGGCGGCGAGACCGACCTCATCAACCGCCACCGCCGCCGCATCCCCGTGCGCCTGACCCCGGTGCGCGTGCGCGACGCCGACGGCCGCGAGCTCTGCCGCCTGGACGTCATCGAGGATCTGACCCCGCTCAAGGAGATGGAGAACCGCCTGTCTCTGGCCGCCGGGCCGGGGCAGATGGTGGGCCGCAGCCAGGCCATGGAGAAGCTCCTGCGCCTGCTGCCGGTCATCGCCCAGGGCGATTCGCCGGTGCTCATCACCGGCGAGACCGGCACGGGCAAGGACCTCCTGGCCGAGGCCCTGCACAAGGCCTCGCCCCGCTCCCGCGAGCCCTTCGTGCGCTTCAGCTGCGGCCCCATGCCCGAGGAGCTCCTGGAGGCCGAGCTCTTCGGCCGCCGGGGCCAGGGCGCCGACGAGGGCCGCCAGGGCCGCTTCCAGCAGGCCAACAACGGCACCCTCTCGCTCTCCGAGATCGCGGACCTGCCCGTGCAGCAGCAGGCCCGGCTGGTGCGCTACCTGGACGAGCGCACCATCCTGCCCCTGGGCGCGGACAAGCCCGTGCGGGTGAACGTCCGGCTCATCGCCTCCACCAACGCCGATCCCGAGGCCCTCATCCGCCAGGGACGCCTGCGCGAGGACCTCTTCCACCGGCTGGCCGCGGTGCGGCTCCACCTGCCGCCCCTGCGCGAGCGGGGCGAGGACGTGAGTTTCCTGCTCCAGCACTTCCTGGGCCTGTACGCCGCCCGTTTCCGCAAGGACATCGCCGGGTTTTCCCAGAAGGCCCTGCGCCTGCTCTCGGGCTACGCATTCCCGGGCAACGTGCGCGAGCTCAAGAACATCGTGGAGTTCGCGGCCATGGTCTGCACCAGCGACCAGATCCAGCCCGCGCACCTGCCCGCGCACCTGCCCGGGGCGCACGAGGCCGCGGCCGCGCCCGGCCGCAAGTCCCGCCGGGACAGGGCTTAAGGGGAGGCCATGGACAGGAAGGTGCTCGTCGCCCTGCACAGGAACGAGGTGGCCCCGCGTTTCGACCTGGCCACCGAGGCCCTGCTGGTGACCGTCACGGAGCAGGGCGAGGTCCTGGAGAACAAGACCATGCTCCTGGCCCACGCCTCGGGCGACGACCTCTGCGACCTGGCCCTGAACAAGGACGTGGGCGCCGTGGTCTGCGGGGCCATCGAGGAGGAGTACTACCACTACCTGCGCTGGAAACGGGTGGATGTGCTGGACGGTGTGGCCGGACCCGCGGACGCCGTGCTGGAGCGTCTGCGCCGCGGCGAACTGCGTGCCGGGGACGTGCTCTTCCCCAGGGAGGCGTGAGCCGTGTTCAAACGTCTCGTCAGCCAGAACACCGAGCAGCCGGACCAGGCCGGAATGCTGGACGCCCAGCGCTACAGCGTGCTGCGCCGCAAGATCCTGGCCCTCATGGCCGTGGTCACCATCCTGCCGCTCTTCTCCCTGGCGGCCATCAACTACTACGAGCACCAGGCCTCCCTGGCCGTGGAGATCCAGAACCCGCTGCGGGTCCTGGTGGGCAAGACCAAGAACTCCTTCGAGCTGTTCCTGGCCGAGCGCACTTCCACCGTGAGCCTCATCGCCTCGGCCTATCCCTTCGAGGATCTTTCGGACGAGAAGAAGCTCCAACGCATCTTCCAGGTCATGCGCCGGGAGTTCGTGGGCTTCGTGGACCTGGGCCTCATCGACTCCAAGGGCAACCAGCTGAGCTACGTGGGCCCCTACGACCTGAGGGGCCGCAACTACGCCGAGCAGGCCTGGTTCCACCAGGTGCAGATCAAGGACAAGTACCTTTCCGACGTGTTCATGGGCTTCCGCAAGTTCCCGCACGTGGTCATCGCGGTGCAGCACACCGCCGAGGACGGCCGCTCCTGGGTCTTGCGGGCCACCATCGACACCTCGCAGTTCGATCGCATCATCGCCTCCATGAGCCTGGAGTCCGGAGGCGACGCCTTCCTGGTCAACCGCCAGGGCGTGCTCCAGACCGATTCCCGGCTCTACGGCAAGGTCCTGGAGGCCCTGCCCATGCCCATGCCCGCGCCGAGCTTCGAGACCAACGTGCTGACCATCACCGACCCGGCCGGCCGCGACATGTTCCTCTCCTACACCTATTTCGCGGACGCCGACTTCGTGCTCATGGCCGTGAAGCCCCGGCCCTCGGTGCTCAAGACTTGGTACAGCGTGCGCGCCGACCTGCTCATCATCTTCCTGGCCGGGGTGGCCGCGGTCTTCGCCGCGGTCTATCGCGTCACGGACCTGATCATCCGCCGCCTGCGCGAGAGCGACGAGCGCCGGGTCTGCGCCATCCACCAGATGGAGCATTCCCAGAAGCTCTCGTCCATCGGCCGGCTGGCCGCGGGCGTGGCCCACGAGATCAACAATCCCTTGGCCATCATCAACGAGAAGGCCGGGCTCATGCGCGACATCATGGACATGCGCGCCGACTTCCCGGGCAGGGACCGCCTGCTCAAGCAGGTGGAGGCCATCCAGTCCTCGGTGGAGCGCTGCCGCGGCATCACCCACCGCATGCTCGGCTTTGCCCGGCGCATGGACGTGAAGATCGAGCCCCTGGACATCAACAAGGTCCTCACCGAGACCATGGGCTTCCTGGAGCGCGAGGCCCAGTACCGCAACGTGGCCCTGGACCGCATCCTGGCCGAGGCCCTGCCGCCCATCCCTTCGGACCAGGGCCAGATCCAGCAGGTCTTCCTGAACGTGCTGAACAACGCCCTGGCCGCGGTTCCGGACGGCGGCCGCATCCAGGTGAGCTCCCTGGACCGCGACGAGAAGTTCGTGGAGGTCTCCATCGCGGACAACGGCTGCGGCATGTCCGAGGAGACCCTCAAGCACATGTTCGAGCCATTCTTCACCACCAAGAAGGACAAGGGCACGGGTCTGGGCATGTCCATCACCTACGGCATCGTCAAGCGGCTGGGGGGCGAGATCCAGGTGCAGAGCAAGGTGGGCGAGGGCACCACCGTGACCATCCTGCTGCCCAAGAAGCAGGCGGAGGGCTAGCGCATGGACATGAAGGACTGGAAGGTGCTCCTGGTGGACGACGAGGTGGAGTTCGTCACCACCCTGGCCGAACGGCTGGAGCTGCGGGGTCTTACCCCGCGCGTCTGCCACGACGGGGAGTCGGCCCTCAAGGCCGTGGCCCAGGAGGTCCCCCAGGTGGTGGTCCTGGACGTGATGATGCCGGGCATGAAGGGCCTGGACGTGCTCCAGCGCGTCAAGGAGAGCCACCCCGGCGTGCAGGTCATCCTGCTCACGGGCCAGGGCAAGACCCGCGACGGCATCGAGGGCATGAAGCTCGGGGCGTTCTACTACATGATGAAACCCCTGGACCTGGACGAGCTCATCGCCAAGATGGGCGAGGCCATCGGCGGCAGGGCCGGAGCCGTGTGCTGAGGCCGCAGCCTCGGCCGGGAGCGGATCATGCGTGAGGCGCGGTTCATGGGAACGGTCACGGCCATGGCCATGCACGACATGCAGAACGTGCTGGCCATCGTTCGAGAATCGGCCGGGCTGATGGGCGATCTGCTGCGCGTGAACAAGGACGCGCCCCTCAAGCACCGCGAGGCGCTGGAGCGGGCCATGGGCCACATCACCCACCACGTGGAGCGCGGCAAGGGCATCCTGGAGGCCATGAGCCGCCTGGCCCACGCCACGGACGACAACCAGAGCGAGCGCACGGACCTGGCCACCTGCTGCCGGGTGGTGGCCCAGCTCACCGAGCGCCTGGCCCGCATGAAGAAGGCCGAGGTGCGCTACGCGGCGGCCTCGCCCTCCATCGTGGTGGAGGTGGGCACCATGCCGGTCATGGCCGCCATCTTCCTGGGCCTGCGCCTGGTTCTGGAGCAGCCGGGGCCCGACGAGCGGGTCCTGGAGATCCGCGTGGAGAACCGCGCGGGCCGTCCCGTGGCCTGCATCCACACCCCGGGTCTCAATCTTTCGCCCGCGGATCTGGACGGGCTGACCGTGGCCCTGGCCGGCACCGGAGCCGAGCCCCGGCAGGCGGGCGAGACCCTGGAACTTTGGTTTCCCTGCACCGGAGGCGCGGCATGAGCGATCTTTCCGGTCTCAAGCTCCTGCTGGTGGACGACGAGGAAGGCTTCGTCACCACCCTGGCCGAGCGCCTGGAGTTGCGGGGCCTCGAACCCCGGGTGGCCTTGAGCGGCGAGCAGGCCCTGGCCCTGGCCGAGGCGGAGCCGCCCCAGGTCATGGTCCTGGACCTGCGCATGCCGGGCATGAGCGGCCTGGAGGTGCTCAAGGCCGTGCGCAGCCGCTGGCCCTTCACCGAGGTCATCATGCTCACCGGCCACGGCTCGGAGCAGGACCGCGACGCCTGCCTGGCCCTGGGCGCTGGGGGCTACCACAAGAAGCCCCTGGAGCTGGAAGTGCTTCTGGACAGCATCCGGGCCGCGGCCCGGCGCAACGAGGAACGCGCGGGCAAGGCCGCGGCGGCGGAGTGAGGCGGAGATGACCGGCGTGCTTCTGGTGGACGACGAACGCGACTTCGCGGACCTGCTGGCCGAGCGCCTCAAGGCCCGCGGCCTGGACGCGCGCGCGGTCTATGGCGGCAAGGAGGCCCTGGAGGCCCTGCGCCGGGAGGACGCCGAGGTGGTCATCCTGGACGTGGGCATGCCCGGCATGGACGGGCTCACGGTCATGCAGAAGGCCCGCGCCATGCGGCCCATGGCCGAGTTCCTCCTGCTCACCGCGGACAGCAATCTGGACACGGCCGTGGCCGGCATGCGCTTGGGCGCGCGCGACTATTTGCGCAAGCCCGCGGACCTGGACGACCTGATCCGGGCCGTGGAGGCCGCCGGGCGCCGCCGCCGGGACCGCCTGTCGCGGCTGCGCATGGCCGACACGGCCAAGCTGGCGGCCCTGGGCGAGCTGGCCAAGGGCGTGGCCCACGAGATCAACAACCCGCTCAACATCATGATCAACGAGGCGGGCTGGATCGAGGACCTGCTGGAGGAGAAGGAGTTTGAGGGCAGTCCGCACAAGGCCGAGATGGTGCGCGCCGTGTCGCGCATCCACGCCCAGGCCGAGCGCTGCAAGGCCATCACCAGCAAGCTTTTGACCCTGCGCCGCGCCCCCGAGGTCCACGGCCAGGGCACCCCGCCCGCGGCCCTGGCCCAGGTCCTGGAGCAGCGCCGCGCCCGCGCCGAGGCCCAGGGCGTGGCTCTGGTCGCGGAGATTCCCGCGGACTTTCCGACGCTGCCCTATCCGGCCGCGGACCTGGAACTGGTGCTGGGACACCTGCTGGACAACGCCCTGGACGCCATGGAGCAGGGGGGCAGGCTGCGCCTGGCCCTGCGCCGCGAGGAGGACGGCGGCGCGGTCATCGAGGTGGAGGACACGGGCCCGGGCGTGGACCCGGCCCTGCAGCAGCGGATTTTCGAGCCCTTCTTCTCCACCAAGGAGGTGGGCAAGGGCACGGGCCTGGGCCTGGCCATCTGTTGGAGCCTGGTGGAGGCCATGGGCGGCAGGATCTCTCTCTACAGCGAAAAAGGGCGCGGGGCGCGCTTCCGCGTGCGCCTGCCCCTGACGGACAAAAAGACGGAAGGAACCAACGGCTGATCGTCGCCGGCGGCCCCGGCGCTTTCAAAGGAGGAAGGGATGGATAAGATGAAGCTCTTGATCGTGGACGACGAGAAGGATCTCTGCCGGATCCTCTCGGACCGCATGAACATCCTCTACGGCGTCACCCCGGACATCGCCTACTCCGGGGACGAGGCCCTGGGGATGGTCAAGGCCAAGCTCTACGACGTGGTCATCCTGGACATCGACATGCCCGGCATGAACGGCATGGAGACGCTCAAGAAGATCAAGGAAGTGAACAAGAAGATCCAGGTGGTCATGTTCACGGGCCACGGCACGGACGAGACCCGGCGCATGGCCGAGGTCATGGGCGCGTTCAGCTACGTGGACAAGATCGACGGCCTGCCCAAGCTGGCCCCCACGGTGGAGGGCGCCTACAAGCTGCGCAAGATGCTTGAGGACACCTACGCCGACGCGGCCCTCAACGAGTATTCCTGATCCGCGGCGCGTGGCGGGGGGCGTCGCCGCCCCCCGCCGCACGGCCCGGCTCATTCGTCTCCGGCCTTGAGCACCGCCAGGAAGGCCTCCTGGGGGATTTCCACGTTGCCCATGCGGCGCATGCGGCGTTTGCCTTCCTTCTGTTTTTCCAGAAGCTTGCGTTTGCGCGTGATGTCGCCGCCGTAGCACTTGGCGATGACGTCCTTGCGGAACGGGGCCACCCGTTCCTTGGCGATGATCTTCTTGCCGATGGCCGCCTGGATGACCACCTCGAACATCTGGCGCGGGATGCTGCGCTTGAGCTTGAGGGCCAGGCTGCGGCCGATGTGCGCGGCGTTCTGGCGATGCACGATGACCGAGAAGGCGTCCACCGGGTCGGCGTTGATGAGGATGTCCAGCTTGACCAGGTCGGCCTCGCGGTAGTCGATGATCTCGTAGTCCAGCGAGGCGTAGCCGCGCGTGCCCGACTTCAGCTTGTCGAAGAAGTCGTACATGATCTCGGCGAAGGGAATCTCGTAGGTGATGATGACGCGGGTGCTGGTGAGGTAGCGGATGTCCCGCTGCAGCCCGCGCTTCTCCTCGCAGAGCTTGAGCACGTTGCCCACGTATTCGTTGGGCACATGCACCTCCATGCGCACGTAGGGCTCGCGCACGGCCACGATGTTCACCGGGTCGGGCATGCGGCTGGGGTTGTCGATCTCCAGTTCCTCGCCCTTGGTGGTGGTCACCTGATAGACCACCGAGGGCGCGGTGGTGATGAGCTTGGCCTCGAACTCGCGCTCCAGCCGCTCCTGCACGATCTCGATGTGCAGCAGCCCCAGGAAGCCGCAGCGGAAGCCGAAGCCGAGCGCCGTGGAGGTCTCGGGCTCGTAGCTGAAAGCCGCGTCGTTCAGGTGGAGCTTTTCCAGGGCCACCTTGAGGGTCTCGTATTCCGCGGGCTCCACGGGATAGAGCCCGGCGAAGACCATGGGCTGGATCTTCTTGAAGCCCGGGAAGGGCGCGGGCGTGGGGTTGTCCGGCTTGGTCAGGGTGTCGCCCACGGGCGCGTCGCCCAGCTCCTTCATGGCCGCGCAGAGGAAGCCCACCTCGCCGGGGCCCAGCTCCTTGAACTCCACGGGCTCGGGCGAGAACGCGCCCAGCTTGGTGACCTCGAAGCTGCGCTTTGTGGAGAAGATCTGGATGCGCTCGCCCAGGCGCAGGGTCCCTTCCAGCACGCGGAAGAGCACCACCACGCCCTGGTAGGAGTCGTACCAGGAATCGAAGATCAGGGCCTTGAAGGGCGCGTCCGGGTCGCCCTTGGGCGGCGGCAGGTGGGTGATGATGCGCTCCAGCACCTCGGCCACGCCCTGCCCGGTTTTGGCGCTCACGGCCAAGGCGTCGTGGCAGTCCAGGCCGATGACCTCCTCGATCTCGGCCTTGACCCGCTCGGGGTCGGCGCTGGGCAGGTCGATCTTGTTCAGCACCGGGATCACTTCCAGGTCGTGGTCCAGGGCCAGATAGACGTTGGCCAGGGTCTGGGCCTCCACGCCCTGGGAGGCGTCCACCACCAGCAGCGCGCCCTCGCAGGCCGCCAGACTGCGCGAGACCTCGTAGGAGAAGTCCACGTGGCCCGGCGTGTCGATGAGGTTGAGGATGTATTCCTTGCCGTCGCGCGCCTTGTAGGGGATGCGCACGGTCTGGGCCTTGATGGTGATGCCGCGCTCGCGCTCCAGCTCCAGCTTGTCCAGGTACTGATCGCGTTTCTCCCGGTCCGAGACCAGCCCGGTGATCTCCAGGATGCGGTCGGCCAGGGTGGACTTGCCGTGGTCGATGTGGGCGATGATGCTGAAGTTGCGGATGCGTTCGGTGCTGCTCATAGGCCTACGGGGGTGCTCCTTACTGGCCCAAGCGCCGGGGGCGCGGGGCGAACCCTTCTACGGTATTTGCCGTTTTCTGTCTAACAGGTGCAATATCCTGGAATCATAGAACGTTTGTGATGATCACGTCCTTCCCCACCCCGCCCTTGACCGCGGCCTTGTTGTAGGCATCCAGGTCGCGCCGCAGGCGGACTATCAGCTTGTCGGCCAGTTCCTTGCGGGTGAGCGGGGTGGTCGGGGGCTTGAGCACCGTGCCGTCCTCCATGAACACGACCACGTTCATGGACAGCTGGCTGTCCGGCTGCAGTGCGGCGTAGGCGTCCTGCTGGCTGGCCCAGACCTCCACGCGCTTGACGCCCGGGCTATTCTCCTGCAAGAACTTCCGGACTTTGTCCCGCTCGTTCTGGGTCAGGCCCAGGGCCTCGGCGTTGAGCTCCCCGGGAAAGACCAGGAGCCCGGCCTCGCCAGTGGTCTGGAGGGCGCCGGTCCAGATCCGGCTGAACTGGAGCTTCCGGTTCAGGGGCACGAGGAGCAGGAACAGGGCCAGGAGCAGGGCCAGGACCACGAGGACCAGCAGGCTGCGCAAGGTTCCGACTCCCCGTTGCCGTCCGCCGCGATGCGCCATGCTCCCTCCCTGGCCCCTCTTACCCCAGGGCTGGAAGACAGGCAACACAAGGAGCGGCCGTGTCCTTGGGACTGTTTCTCACCGGGCTGGCCATCGGCTTCTCCATCGCCGCGCCCGTGGGCCCGGTGGGGCTCATGTGCATCCAGCGCACGCTCTCGGGCGGCCGCCTGAACGGCCTGTTCACGGGCCTGGGCGCGGCCTGCGCCGACGCCTTCTACGGGGCCGTGGCCGGATTCGGCCTGACCTTCATCTCTTCCTTCCTCATGGGCCAGCAGGTCTGGCTCAAGCTCTTCGGCGGCCTGTTCCTGGTCTGGCTCGGCTGGCGCATGGCCCGCCAGCCCGGGCTGCCCGGGGTGCGCGCCGGCCAGGGCCGCGGCCTCTGGACCTCGTTCTCCAGCACCTTCTTCCTGGCCCTGACCAGCCCGGCCACCATCCTGCTCTTCATGGGCGCCTTCGCGGGCCTGGGCATCGGCCGCGAACAGTACGCCTACGGCGCGGCCCTGAGCCTGGTGCTCGGCGTGTTCCTGGGCTCGGCCGCCTGGTGGCTGTTTTTGTCCTGGACCACGGGCCTGTTGCGCGAGCGCATCCTGCGCCACCTGGGCCTGGTGAACAAGCTCTCCGGCGCCACCATCGCGGCCTTCGGCATGGCGGCGCTGGTGTCCCTGGCCGTGGCGCCCTGAAGACAGCGAGGGGGCTCCCAGCCCCTGGCCCCAGGGGCCTAGGCCGTCCGGCCGTTCTGCTCCAGGGCGCGGCGGATCGAGGCGATGAAGTCCTTGATCTTGAAGGGCTTGGGGAAGAAGTCGAAGACCTGCCCGCGGAAGGCCTCGATGGAGGTGTTCAGGTGGGCGAAGGCCGTGATCATGATCACGTGGATGCCCGGATAGAGCTGCTTGATGGTGCGCAGGACCTCCATGCCGTCGATGCCCTTCATCTTGAGGTCCGTGACCACCACGTCGAACTTCTCCTCCTTGAGCCGCTCCAGGGCCGGGGCCGCGCTCAGGAACGTCTCCACCTCGAAGCCCTCTTTCCTGAGATGCATCCTGGTCATGTCCACCACGATCTTCTCGTCGTCGATGACCATGATCTTGGGGGCGCTCATCGTCTTCCTCCCTCGTTCGCCTGGACGGCGGGCAGCTCCACGGTCAGGACCGCGCCGCCCTCCGGCGCGTTCCCGGCCTTGATCCTGCCGCCGTGGTTTCTGATGATGCCGTAGCTCACGGAAAGGCCGAGCCCGGTGCCGCCCACCCCCTTGGTGCTGAAGAAGGGGTCGAAGACCTGCGGCAGATGCTCGGCCGGAATGCCCTTGCCCGTGTCGCGCAGCTCGATCTCCACGAAGCCGGGGGTCTCGCCCGGGCGGGTGGCGATGACCAGCCGCTTCTCCGGGGATTCCTCCATGGCCTGGATGGCGTTGCTGATGATGTTCACCAGGACCTGGTAGAGCTGGTTCTCGTCGGCCAGGATCAGGGGCAGGCCTTCGGCCAGGCGGAGCTCCACCTCGATGCCCGAGACGTCGAGCATGTTGCGCACCAGGCGCATGGTGCAGGTGATGACATCGTTGGGCGAGACCTCGTGGCGGTCGGCCTGCTTGGGTTTGGAGAAGTTGAGCAGGCCCACCACGATCTGGCGGATGCGCTCCACCTCCCCGGCGATCTTGCGCGAGAAGTCGAGGCGCTCCTCGCGGCCCAGGTCGTCGTAGAGGGTCTCGAAGGTCTCGGCCAGCATGGAGATGTTGTTGAGCGGATTGGTGATCTCGTGGGCCACCCCGGCGGTGAGCGTGCCCAGGGAGGCCAGCTTCTTGGCCTGGAGCAGCTCGCTTTCCCGCGATTTGAGCTCGTCGGACATGCTGTTCATGGCCCGCATGACCGTGCCCATCTCGTCGTTGGGCACCGGGCCTTCGATATGGCTGAAGCGGCCCTCGGCGATGGAATGGGCCAGGTCCAGCACCCGGCGCAGGGAGCGGGAGATGTGCACGAAGAGGAGGGGTCCGGCCAGCACGGCCAGGCCCAGGATGCCCAGGAAGGTCAGGAACAGGCCCTGGCGGGAGGAGGCGGTGATGGTGTTCACCTCCTCGCGCTCGGCCCGCACCAGGCGGCCGGAGAAGTCGCGCACCCGGCGCCCGGCCTCGCGCAGGGCGGCCTCGGCCGCCGGGGTGCGCAGGCCGCTGGCCGTGGTCTCCGCGGCGATGCGGGAATAGTCGCGCAGGTATGCGCGCAGGGTGCTCACGTTGCCCGGTCCCGTGGCCCGCAGGATCTCGGGCCGCAGCTGCTCCAGGGTCTGGTCGGCCTGGAGCGCTCCGGTGATGATGGTCTGCAGGGCCTGGTCCTCGTTGAACAGGAAATAGTTCTTCTCGGCCAGGCGCATCTCCAGGAGCGAGGCGTTCAGGTCGTCGGCCACCTCCACGAAGCGCAGCCGGGCCACCACGGCGTTCATGTCGCGGGAGGCGAAGAACAGGATGAGCAGGATGAGCCCGGTGGTCAGGATGCCGCTGAGCACGAGCAGGTGCCTAATCTTCATCGGCGCTCCATTCGATGCAGCGCGGCGTCTGCGCGGGTTCCCGGCGCACCGGCCAGTACCAGAGCGCGCCCTCGCCGATCATGAGCAGGCCCAGGAGGATGAGGGCCGCGTCGAACAGGCTCAGGCCGTTCCAGGGAAAATAGTGGAGCAGGCCCAGGCCCAGGCAGGCCAGGGTCACGCCGGTGCGCAGCAGGGCCAGGCCGGTGCGGGCCCGCGCGGCCACGGTGCGGTAGCAGGCGCAGACCGTGCGCTGGGCCGCCAGGACGTTGCGCTCCCGGGCCAGGTGGATGCGCTCCCGCGCGCCGGAGCCGGTCTCCAGGATGGTGGAGTGGGGGCAGAGCAGGTCGCCCAGGCGGCCGAGCATGGTGGGCTTCATGGTCTTTCCGGGCTCCATCCGGCAGCTGTCCAGGTAGTGGTAGTCCTCCAGGAACTCCACGGTGGCGGCCGTGACCTCCACCAGGGTCTGCACCGGCGGGGGGGCCACGCCGCGTCTGCGCGCGCCGAGATAAACCGCCAGGCAGGCCGCCGAGATGCCCAGGCCCAGGGCGATGAGCGCCCAGTAAAGGGCCGGATGGGCCTCCAGGCGCTGGGCCCGCAGCAGGGAATTGGACAGGGTGACCAGGCCCAGGCCCCAGCGCAGGATGTTCAGGCTGGTGCGCGCCCGGGCCATGTCCGTGCGGTAGCAGGCCAGCTTGGTGCGCCAGTGGGCCATGGTGTTGCGCCAGAAGGCCAGCTTGGTGCGCTCCACGCCGATCTGCGCGCCCGAGGCCCGCTTCAGGAAATCCTCCACGAACCAGCGGATGTCCCGGCGCGAGGCCGTGCGCCAGAGGATTTCGCGGCCCGGGTAGTGCGCGGCCACGGCGGCCTGCTCCGCGGGATCGTCCGGCGCGCAGGAGGCCACGATGATCGCGCCGGAATCCGCGATGCCCAGGGGGAACCAGGTGCCGTCGGCCAGCAGGGCCAGGTCGATGTGGGCCACCAGCTCCGGCGGAACGGACAGGCGCTCGTCGAAAAACGCAGGCTCCGGGGCGCCTTGCAGGGGACGGGCCGCCAGGGCGGCGTTGGCCTCAGCCATTGCCGAACTCCGCGCGGGGCCAGTCCTCCACTGGCCGGGTGTAGTCCGGCAGGGCGATCTCCATGTCGTGGAAGCAGTAGGGCAGGCTGCGGCGGATGCGCTCCGAGGGCAGGTACCAGTAGGCCCCGTCCGCCACGATCAGCAGGCCCAGGCCGAGGATGCCCAGCTCCAGGCCGGACCAGGCCGCGTTGCGCAGGCCGAAGGAGACGAGCAGGCCCAGGCCCACGGCCGTGAAGTTCATGCCCGTGCGGATGAAGGCCAGGCCGGTGCGGGCACGGGCCATGTGGGTGCGCAGCCGGGCCATGACGTTGCGCCGTTCGGCCAGGAGCGTGCGCTCCAGGGCCAGGCCCGTGGCGCCCCAGATGCCGGGGACCACGCCGCCCTGAAGCCGGGGCGCGGGCCGGCGCCACGGGGCGTGGGGATCAATGGTCTTGGGCGGCAGGACCAGATCCCAGGCCGTGCCGCCGGCCTCGGCCCGGCGGGAGGAGTCCAGGCTCTCCCGGCCCGCCTTGCGGCCCGGCAGGTACCAGGACAGGCCCTCCAGGGTCATGGCCAGGCCCGCGGCGATGAGCGCCCAGCCCAGCAGGTCCCCGTGGCCTGCGGAGAACTGGCGGATGAGGGCGATGCCGATGCCCGCCAGGGCCACGCCGGTGCGGCCCAGGGCCATGCCCGTGCGGGACTTGGCCATGAGGGTGCGGAAAAAGGCCAGCAGGGTGCGCTCCTCGGCCAGGTCGGTGCGGTCCAGGGCCAGGAAGCGCCGCCGCATGACCGGCGAAAGTTGGTCCCAGCCGTCGCGCAGCTCCTTGGCCCCGGGCACGGGATCGGTGCGGCCGAAGACCGGCAAAAAGCCTCGGAGGGTCACGTAGAGCGCGCTGACCCCCTCCGGGGCCTGGGGCAGGCCGCTCCCCATGGGGCGGCGCGAGAGCCTGCGGGCCGGGAGGTACCAGCGCAGGCCGTCGATCATGAGGAAGAGCCCGGCCGTCAGCAGGGCCAGCTCCAGGAGCGAGGCCCAGCCCAGGCTCACGATGCGCAGCAGGAGCAGGAGCGCCGTGGCGAAGGCCAGGCCGGTGCGGAACATGGCCAGGCCGGTGCGGCCCTTGGCGAAGGTGGTGCGGCGGCTGGCCAGGAACGAACGCCGCCCGGCCAGGTAGGTGCGGACCTTGGCCAGGGAGGTGCGGTTGGCCAAGCCCGGGAAGCCGGGGTTCACGTCCTCGTTGTTGGCGATGGTCCAGGCCAGGTCCCGGGCCGAGATGTGCAGGAACTCGATGCGCTCCGCGCCCAGGGCGGCGCGGATGTCCGCGGCCACGGCCGGGTCGCCGGGGTTTACGGCGGCCACGCGGGCCAGGCCGTCCTCCATGGACAGGGGCAGCCAGCCCATGGCCTTGAGCCGGTCCAGGTCCAGGAGCCGCAGCAGGGCGCGGGGGACGAGGAACTCCTCGTCGAAGCCGAGGGTCCGGGTTCCGGGCGGGATGAGGTGGCGGGACTCCTGCCGGGCGTCCCGCTCCCGGTGCATGGCGGTGCCGCCCGAGCGGTCCACGTAGGGAGGTGTATGTTCCGTCGTCATGGTCCGGGCCGCCTGGGCGGAAGGATGATTTTGGGCGCGGGAGAGTTCCCCCAACAGTGCGGGCTTGTACCCCCGTGCGCAGTGAAAGACAAGGACGGATGCCGTTCGCCGGAGTCTAGTCCTCGGCCAGCATGGTCAGGTCGCCGGGGTCCACGCCCAGCTCCCGGGCCTTGAGCACCCGGCGCATGATCTTGCCCGAGCGGGTGCGCGGCAGGGTGTCGCAGAACTCCACGCTCTTGATCACGGCCACGGGGCCGAGTTCGCCTCGCATGTGGCGCTTGAGGTCCTTGACCAGTTCGTCCGAACCCGTGAAGCCCGGGTTGAGCACGATGAAGGACTTGGCCGCCTCGCCCTTGATCTTGTCCGGCACGCCCACCACCGCGGCCTCGCACACGGCCGGATGCGTGCCGAAGGCGGCCTCCAGCTCGGCCGTGCCCACGCGGTGGCCTGCGATGTTCAGCACGTCGTCGGCCCGGCCCTGGATCCAGAAGAAGCCGTCCTCGTCCTTCTTGGCCACGTCGCCCGCGAAATAGACCCCGCCCGGGATGCTCTCGAAGTACTCGCGCCGGAAGCGCTCGGCGTCGCCCAGCACGCCCGAGGCCATGGACGGCCAGGGCCGTTTTATCACCAGGAAGCCGCCCTTTCCGGGCGGCACCGGATGCCCTTCCCGGTCCACCACGTCGGCCTCCACCCCGGGCAGGGGCTTGGTCACGCTGCCGGGCTTGAGCAGCGAGATGGGCAGGGGCGAGAGCATGAACATACCGGTTTCGGTTTGCCACCATGTGTCCAGGATGGGGCACTCGCTGCGGCCGATGTGCTTGTAGAACCACATCCAGGGCTCGGGGCCGATGGGCTCGCCCACGCTGCCCAGCAGGCGCAGGGTGGAGAGGTCGTGCTGGCGCGGGTACTGGGGGCCGAAGCGCATGAGCATGCGGATCATGGTGGGCACGGTATAGAAGATGGTCACCCCGTACTTGGCCACGATGTGCCAGAGCCGGTCGGCCTGGGGATAGTTGGGGTGGCCCTCGTAGAGCACGGTGGTGGTCCCGGCCAGCAGCGGGCCATAGACCACGGCGGTGTGGCCCGTGATCCAGCCCGGGTCGGCCGTGCACCAGAAGATGTCCGTGGGCTTCACGTCGAAGACGTGGGTCAGGGTGCGGTGCACGCCCACCATGTAGCCGCCGTGGCAGTGCAGGATGCCCTTGGGCCGTCCCGTGGTCCCGGAGGTGTGCAGGAGGAAGAGGGGGTCGCCCGCCTCCATGACCTCGGTGGGCGACTCGTTGCGCTCGTTGCGCACCAGGTCCTCGTACCAGACGTCGCGGCCCTCGAGCATGTCCGTGTCCAGCTTGGTGCGCTGCACCACGACCACGGAGTCCACGCAGTCCGTGCCCGCGCCTACCAGGGCCTCGTCCACCATGGGCTTCAGTTTGATGACCTGGCCGTTGCGGTAGAAGCCGTCGGCCGTGACGAGCAGCCTGGCCTTGGCGTCGCGGATGCGCTCGCGCAGGGCCTTGGCCGAGAATCCGGCGAAGACCAGGCTGTGCACCGCGCCGATCTTGGCCGCGGCCAGCATGGCGATGACCGTCTCGGGCAGGGGCGGCATGTAGATCACCACCCGGTCGCCCTTGGAAAGGCCCAGGGAGCGCAGGGCGTTGGCGAAGCGGTTCACGGCCCGGTAGAGCTCGTAGTAGGTGTACTTGCGGTTGTCGCCGGGCTCGCCTTCCCAGATGAGCGCCAGCTTGTTCTTGTTGGCGGTTTCGATGTGGCGGTCCAGGGCGTTGTACACGATGTTGCAGCGGCCGCCCGGGAACCAGCGATAGAAGGGCGCGTTGGATTCGTCCAGGACCTGGTCCCATTTCTTGAACCAGTCCAGCTCGTCGGCGGCCTCCTCCCAGTAGCCCTGGGGGTCCTGGGAGGCTTGGCGGCGGAAGGCCTCCAGCTCCTGGGGATTGACGTTGGCCTCGATGACGAGTTGCGGCAGGGGGCGGAAGACCCGCTCTTCCTGGAACAGGCTGTCCAAGGCTCCGTTCTGGTCCATGTCTGGCCTCCGGGGAGGGGCGCTGGCCCGCTCCCTGTGAAACTGTCGCGCCCGGCCTAGAAGCCGAGGATCTGCTTGAGCCGGGCGATGCGCCTGCGGCCGATGGGCAGCTCGATGCGGGTCTTGCCCGCGGTGCGCAGCATGAAGTTGCTGCCCGGCAGGCTGGCGATCTCCGTGACCATGTCCAGGTTCACCAGATACTTGCGGTGGACCCGGAAAAATCCGTGGGGTTCCAGGCGCTCCTCCAGGTTCTTGAGCCGGTAGGAGGTGAGGAACTTCTGCGAGGCCGTGTGCACGTAGGAATAGTCCTCGTAGGCCTCCACAAAGACGATCTGGCCGTAGGGGATGAGGATCATGCGGCCGTCCAGGGTCACGGCCAGCTTCTCGATCTCCGGGGTGCGCGGCCGGTTCTGGTCCCAGGCGTCCTTGAGGGCGTTCAGGAAGTATTCCTGCTCCTCGTCGCCCATGTTCACCTGCACGGTCTCCTCGTCCAGCTCCTCCACGGCCACGGCCTCGGGCCAGGCCTCGGCGGGCGCGGGCACCTCGCGGAAGCGGGACTTGAAGCTGGCCAGGCGGTCCAGGGTCTTGCGGAAACGGTCCTCCGTGGCGGGCCAGAGCAGGTAGTCCGTGGCCCCCATCTCGAAGGCCTGGTAGGCCTTGGTCTCGCTGGCGGCGATGAAGACCAGGCCGGGTTTGCGCTTGCGGCCGCTGAGCATCTGGGCCAGCTCCAGGCCCGAGACCCCGCCGGGCAGGTCCAGGCCCAGGAAGAACACGCCGTAGGGGATGGACTCCAGGAGCTCCAGGGCCTCGAAGGCGCTCACCGCCTCGCCCAGGACCTGGACCCAGGGCACGGCGTCCAGGCGCTTGCGCAGTTCCGCCCGGGTGGCGGAATCGGGGTGCAGGAGCAGGGTCTTCAGTTTGGCCATGGCGCAACCGGTTGATTCGTCTCGTTCTCCCTGTCCTATCCCGAAACCTGATCCGATCGCAAGCGCCCACTCCGGTCCTTGGTTGCCCATCCCCGGTCCGCTGGGTTATTCCTGGTCCATGACGCTCCCCCTGCCCCGACGCCTGGCCGTGCTCTCGGACCCCCACGGCAACCTGGAGGCCCTCACGAGCGTGCTGGCGGACATGGACGCCCAGGCCGCGGACGCGGCCGTGTGCCTGGGCGACGCCATCGGCTACGGCCCGGAGCCCGAGGCCGTGGTGGCGCTCTTGCGCGCGCGGAACATCCCCCTGGTCATGGGCAACCACGAGCACGGCATCGCGGACACGGCCCAGCTCTGCCGCTTCAACCCCCAGGCCCGCCAGGCCCTGGAGCGCACGGCCTGCCTGCTCCTGCCCGACACCGTGACCTTTCTCGCGGGCCTGCCGCATTTCCTCTCGCGCTTCGGCGCGCGCTTCGTGCACGGCTGCCCGCCGGACCGCGTGAACACCTATCTCTTCGGCGTGAAGGACGTGGCCCTGCCCGCGCTCTTCGAGCGCTTCCCGGAGCGCATCTGCTTCGTGGGCCATACCCACGAGCTGGCCCTGGTGAGCTTCGACGGGACCACGGCCCGGCGCGGCGACCTGCCCGAGAGTCTGCGGCTGACGCCGGGCCTGCGCTACATCGTCAACGTGGGCGCGGTGGGCCAGCCCCGGGACGGGGACAACCGGGCCAAGTACGTGCTCTGGGAGCCCGTGGCCGGGACCCTCACGGTGCGGCGGGTGGCCTACGACATTCAGAAGACCGTGGACCGCATGCAGGAGCTGGGCTTGCCCCAGGTCTATGCGGACAGGCTCTGGTAAAGGACACGCATGCGACGCATCGGACGCTACGAGATATTGGGACTGCTGGGCCGGGGCGGCATGGGCGCGGTGTACAAGGCCGCGGCCCCGCTCACCGGCCGCATGGTGGCCGTGAAGCTTTGCCGGCCGGCAGAGATCATGGCCGACGTGGTGGGCCTGGAGGAGTGCCGCCGCCTGTTCCTGCGCGAAGCCGTGACCATGGCCCGGGTCCGCCACCCGCACATCGCCCAGATCCTGGACGTGGACGAGTGCGAGGCCGGGCCGTTTTTCGTCATGGAGTACTTCTGCAACAACCTGGGCGTGGTCCTGGGCGAGGACTACGAGATGGACAAGCCCTGCCGCAGGCTGCCCGTGGACGCGGGCCTGCGCTACGCCCGCCAGATGCTGGCGGCCCTGCGGCGGCTGCACCACGAGGGGGTCGTGCACCGCGACCTGAAGCCCTTCAACGTCATGCTGGCGGACTGGGGCGAGGGCGTGGACGAGGTGAAGCTCATCGACTTCGGCCTCTCGCGACTGCGCGGCGAGGTGGGCGGCGGGCACAAGGGCATGGTGGTGGGCTCGCCCTTCTATACGGCCCCGGAGCAGGAGCGGGATCCGGACGGGGCCGACGGCCGGGCCGACCTCTTTTCCATCGGCGTGAGTCTGTACCGCATGATCACCGGTTTCCTTCCGGACGAAAACATCAAGTTGCGGAAGAATGCCTCGGAATTGAACCCTGAACTGGATTCAGAATTCGACGCATTCCTGGTCCAGGCCATGAGTCCGTCCCTGGAGGAGCGTTTCGCCTCGGCCGGGGACATGCTGGCCGCCTTGGACCGGCTCTGCGTTCATTGGGAGTCGGCCAAGGACGCCGCCTGCTCGCTCCTGGAGCCGGAGGAGCCGGGGAGCCGGTCCGCGCGCGGCAGGCCGCGCTCCGCGCCGCTCAAGGCCGGGGTGCGCCAGGCCCGTCAGGTCTTCGGCCTGGACGCCCTCTGGCGGCCGGTGCAGACCTCGTCCGGCGACCTCCTGGACCAGGGCGACGGCACGGTGCTGGACCGCTCCACCGGGCTCACCTGGGAGCGCGGGGGCTCGGATTATCCCCTGGCCTGGGACCAGGCCCTGGAGCATCCGGCCTGGTGCAACGCCCGCAGGCTGGGCGGCCGCGCGGACTGGCGTCTGCCCACCCTGGACGAGCTGGGTTCGCTCTTTGCCGGGGCCCCGGCCCCGGGGCATTTCTGTCTCGAACCCGTGTTCGACCCCACGAAACGCCGCCTCTGGAGCCGGGACACCAAGTCCTTTGTGGCGGCCTGGTATGTTGACGCAGAAACTGGGTTCATCTGGTGGCAGGACATGACCTGCGGGTTCCATGCCCGCGCTGTTTCCGGCTAGGCATTCTCCAGGGAAGGAGATTCCATGCAGCAGTCATTTCTGAGCGGCCTGTCCGAGCGCCTGCAGGAAGAGCGGCGCTACGCCCACGGCGGAGACCTGCGGCGTCTGGCCGAGAAGGCCGGGTGCGCGCCCTCGGAGCTGCTCGACTTCTCGGTCTGCCTCAACCCCCTGGGCCCGCCCTCCTGGCTGGCCCGCGAGGTGGGCCGCGCCCTGGCCGAGGTGGCCGCCTACCCGGACCCCGAGGCCGCGGACGTGACCCTGGCCGCCTGCGAGCTGTACAAGGTCTGGCCCACCCAGGTCCTGGCGGGCAACGGGGCCTCGGAGCTGATCCAGGCCGCGACCCGCCTGGGCTCCTGGAGGCAGGCCGTGATCCCGGCCCCAACCTACGTGGATTATGGCCGGGTCTGCCGCCAGGCCGGGCTGCCCATCCGCACCCTGGCCCTCTCGCCGGGCAGCGGCTTCGCCCTGGATTTCGCGGCCCTGGAGCGGGAGCTCACCGCGCCCTCCCTGGTCTTTCTCTGCCGCCCCAACAACCCCACGGGCCGGGGCTTCGAGGCCGAGACCCTGCGCCAATTGGCCCTGCGCCAGCCCCAGAGCCTGTTCGTGGTGGACGAGTCCTTCGCCGATTTCGGCCAGGACCAGGACCGGCTCGTGCGCCAGCGGCCGGACAACGTGCTGGCCCTGCTCTCCTTGACCAAGTTCCTCTGCATCCCGGGCCTGCGCCTGGGTCTGGCCTTCGGAACTCCGGAGATCATCCTGCGGCTCAAGGCCCTGCTGCCGCCCTGGTCCGTGAACGCCATGGCCCTGCGCGTGGGCGCGCGCGGGCTCAAGGACAAAAGCTACCAGGAGGAGAGCCGCGCCCGCACCCGCGAGCTGCGCGAGGAGCTGGCCGAGGCCGTGCGCTCCACCCCGGGCTTCCGCGCCCTGCCCTCGGAGGCCAATTTCCTGCTTTGCCAGAGCCTGCGCGCCGGGCTCACGGCCCGGGAGGTGGCGGACAAGCTCCTGGCCGAACGCATCGCCATCCGGGTCTGCGACAACTTCGAGGGCCTGGACGGGTCCTGGTTCCGCCTGGGCGTGCGCTCCCGCGAGGACAACGCCCGGCTGGCGGAGGCATTGGGCCGCGTGGCCGGGGTGTCCAAGGCCCCGGCGCGCGAGGCCCCGCGCCGCCGCGTGCCCGCGCTCATGGTCCAGGGCACCTGCTCCAACGCGGGCAAGAGCCTCCTCACCGCCGGGCTCTGCCGGGTCTTTCTCCAGGACGGGCTGCGCGTGGCCCCGTTCAAGGCCCAGAACATGTCCAACAACTCCTTCGTCACCGCCGACGGCTGCGAAATGGGCCGGGCCCAGGTGGTCCAGGCCCAGGCCTGCCGCCTGGCCCCGGACGTGCGCATGAACCCGGTGCTGCTCAAGCCCGGCTCGGACACGGGCAGCCAGGTGGTGGTGCTGGGCCGGGCCGTGGGCTGCATGAACGTGCAGCAGTACGTGGACTACAAGCCGCAGGCCTTCGAGGCCGTGAAAAAGGCCTACGACGGACTGGCGGCCGAGTTCGACCTCATGGTCCTGGAGGGCGCGGGCAGCCCGGCCGAGATCAACCTGAAGAGCCACGACATTGTGAACATGCGCATGGCCGAGTACGCCGGGGCCAGGGTGCTCCTGGTGGGCGACATCGACCGGGGCGGGGTCTTCGCGGCCCTGGCCGGGACCATGGAGCTCTTGACCGAGTCCGAGCGCGGCCGGGTCCTGGGCTATGCCCTGAACAAGTTCCGCGGCGACCGCAGCCTGCTGGACCCCGCGCTCTCCGCGCTGTTCGAGCTCACCGGCAGGCCGGTGCTGGGCGTGCTGCCCTGGCTGCGCGACCTGGGCCTGCCCGAGGAGGACTCGGTGTCCTTCGGCCAGGGCTTCGCCTGCGGGGACAAGCACGCGGACTGCCTGGACGTGGCCTGCCTGGCCCTGCCGCGGGTCTCCAACTTCAACGACCTGGACCCCCTGGCCCTGGAGCCGGACGTGCGGGTGCGGCTGGTGGAGTCGCCCCTGGACCTGGGCCGTCCGGACGTGATCGTCCTGCCGGGCAGCAAGAGCACGGTGCCGGACATGCGCGCGCTCAGGGGCGCGGGCGTGGCCGCGGCCCTGCGTTCCCTGGTCGCGGACCCCGCCGGCCCGGTCATCGTGGGGCTCTGCGCCGGGATGCAGATGCTCGGCTCGGTCATCGAGGACCCCTTGGGCCTGGAGTCCACGGCCGGGAGCGTGGACGGCTTCGGGCTCCTGCCCCTGGCCACCACCCTGGCCCCGGAAAAGACCCTGGCCCGGGTGGAGGCCGTGCACCTGGACAGCGGGCTTACTGTGCGCGGCTACGAGATCCACCACGGCCGCAGCGAGCTGCTGGAAGGGGACGCCCGGGAGATGGTGCGCGACGCGGAAGGCCGCGCCCTGGGCTTCGGCTCGGCCGACGGCCGCGTCTGGGGCACCTACGTGCACGGGGTGTTCGACGACGACGCCTTCCGCCGCTGGTTCCTGGACCAGGTGCGGCGGCGCAGGGGCTTGAAGCCCCTCAAGAAGGTCCAGGTCGTGTACAGCCTGGAGCCCGCCTTGGATCGGCTGGCCGAGGCCGTGCGCCAAAACCTGGACATGGCCCGCATCTACCGGGCTCTGGGCTTCGAGGTGCGGGGAAGAGGAAGCCTGCTCTAGGGCTCGATGCCGTCGCGCTTGTTCTGCAGGGCCACGCGCACCAGGCAGATCAGGCCCACGACCGCCAGGAGCAGTGCCAGGTCCTGGGTCCAGAGCATGACCACGGCCAGAAGCGCCGCCCCGGCCGCGCCCGCGGTCCAGAGAATCTTCTTGCGGTCCCAGGGCAGCAGGAGCCAGCGGTGCTCCCAACGGATGGCCCGGGCGGCCAGGTTCTCCAGGGTCGTGAGCCCCAGCCCGCGCATGGGCGGAAGCTGGAAATCCACCAGCGACGCCACCAGGATCAGGAGCAGGGTGAGCACGATCAGGGCCGCGTTGTGCAGCCAGAGGCCCAGGCCGAACAGACCCAGGCCCAGGACCTGGCTCCACCAGTTCCAGGGGTTGATGTGCCGCCGCCAGAGACGGCCGGTCAGGCCCTCGTTCCAGTCCATGACTCTGATTCTAGGCCCTGTGGCGGGACCATTGCAAGCACCCCCGGCCCCCTGATACAAGGAAGGCCATGGACGAAGAAAGCGTGCTCCTGGCCGAAAAGCTGGGCCAGGCCCTCCTGCGGCTGCGGCTCACCCTGGCCTGCGCCGAGTCCTGCACCGGCGGCCTGCTCAGCGCCACCCTCACCGAGGTGCCGGGCAGCTCGAGCTGGTTCCGGGGCGGGGTGGTGGCCTACCACAACGACCTTAAGACCGGCCTGCTGGGCGTGTCCGCGGAACTGATCCGGGCCCACGGCGCGGTGAGCGAGGCCGTGGTCCTGGCCATGGCCCGGGGCGCGCGCAAGCGGCTCGACGCGGATCTGGCCCTGTCCGTGTCCGGCATCGCCGGGCCCACGGGCGGCACGCCGGACAAGCCCGTGGGCACGGTCTGGCTGGCCTGGTCCGGGCCGCACGGCGAACACGCCCGGCGCTTCCTGTTCCAGGGCGAGCGCGCCGCCGTGCGCGTCCGGAGCGTGCGCCAGGCCCTGCAGGAGATGCTCGCCCTGGCCGGACGGGGCTGAGCATGACCCGCCGCCTTTTGCGGGCCGGGGCCTTCCTCTTCTGGCTCTTGCTCCCGGGCCTGGCCCTGTCCCAGGACACCAGCCTGCGGCCGGACATGCGCGACGTGCCCTGGCCTGATTTCGTGCGCCTGGCCGGCCCCTACCTGGGGCGCGCCGTGGTCCTGGAGGACCCCTCCGGGGCCCCGGCCGTGACCCTGTACTCCCCCGGACCCCTGGACGCCGCCTCCCTGCGGGCCGTGGTCCTGGCCCTGGCCCGGGCCATGGACGCCGGGGTCATGGACGACGGGACCACCCTGACCCTGCGCGGCGGCCGAGCCTCCGGGCTGGCCGTGTACCGCACCCCGCCCTGGCTCCCCCTGGAGCAGGCCCTAAGTTTCGCCCGGACGCTCTGCTCGCCCGGCGGACGGGTCCAGGCCGCGGCCGAGGCCTCGGCCGTGGTCCTGGCCGACGAGCCGGAGCGCGCGGCCTGGGCCGTGGAGGCCCTGCGCAAGGCCGGGACCCTGGCTCGCTCCCTGTCCGTGGGCCTGGTGCGGCTGGAACGGCTTTCCGCCGCCGCGGCAGTGGAACGTCTGGACGCCTTCTACTGGAACCTGTATGTGCAGGGCCGGGTGCGTCACGCCCCCATCCTGGTGGCCCTGGAGCCCGCGGCCTGCGTGCTCGTGGCCGCCGGTCCGGAACTGCTCCGAGACGCCGAGGAAACCCTGCGCGCCATGGACCGCTGACGGTCCCGTCGCGCCAAGAGAAAGGATTCGGACATGAACATTCCCTTCATCGACCTCAAGAGCCAGTATCGCCGCATCGCGGCCGAGGTGAAGACGAACATCGAGGCCGTGCTCGAGCACGGGGCCTACGTCATGGGTCCGGAGATCAGGGACCTGGAGGCCAAGCTGGCCGCCTACTGCGGAGTGAAGCACGCCGTGGCCTGCGCCTCGGGCACGGACGCCCTGCTCATGGCCCTCATGGCCCTGGGCATCGGCCGGGGCGACGCGGTCTTCACCACGCCCTTCACCTTCATGGCCACGGCCGAGGTGGTCAGCCTGCTGGGGGCCACGCCGGTGTTCTGCGACATCGACGCCGCCACCTTCAACATGGACCCGGCCGACCTGGACGCGGTCATCGCCAGGACCAGGAAGGAGCGGCCCGAACTCACGCCCAGGGCCGTGATCAGCGTGGACCTCTTCGGCCTGCCCTGCGACTACGACGCGGTGGAGGCGGTCTGCGCCAAGCACAAGCTCACCCTCATCGAGGACGCGGCCCAGTCCTTCGGCGGCCGCTACAAGGGCCGCATGTGCTGCTCCTTCGGGGCCATCGCCTGCACCTCGTTCTTCCCGGCCAAGCCGCTGGGCTGCTACGGCGACGGCGGCATGTGCTTCACGGACTCCGACGAACTCAAGGACCTGCTCCTGTCCATCCGCATCCACGGCCAGGGCCGGGACAAGTACGAGAACGTGCGCATCGGCATCAACGGCCGCCTGGACACCATGCAGGCCGCGGTGCTCCTGCCCAAGTTCGGGATCTTCCCGGGCGAGGTGGACCTGCGCCAGGAAGTTGCGGGCCGCTATGCCGCGCTGCTCGCCAAGGCGCCCGGACTCACCACCCCCAAGGTGCCCGACGGGTATGTGAGCGTCTGGGCCCAGTATTCGGTGCTGGCCCGCGACGCGGCCCACCGCGCCCAGCTCATGGACAAGCTCAAGGCCGCGGGCGTGCCCACGGCCATCTACTATCCCCAGCCCCTGCACCTGCAGAAGGCCTTTGCGGACCTGGGTCACAAGCCCGGAGACTTCCCGGTGTGCGAGGGCCTGGGCGAGCGGGTCTTCAGCCTGCCCATGCATCCCTACCTCGCTGCCGAGGTCCAGGAACACATCGCGGCGGCCATGCTGTAGAAAGAAGAAGGCGATGCGAGAACACGAGGCTCCGCCACAAGGCGGGGCCTCTTTTTTGGGGGAAAGCCGGGCGCTCCGCGAGAGCGGGGGGCGTCCACTCACGTCTTCCATTCCTGGTCCAGGACTGCCGGCTCCCGGTTCACGGGCCGGAAAAAGCGGCTCGTGGCGCGGGTCGCAACCTGCCTGAGCGGACCGTGCCCTGTCCGAGTCAAGGGACACATCCCGCGTCCATCTTTCATAGGAGAGGGGACGTGGGCGGAAAGAGAGAACCAGAACTATTGGAAATATAAATGGTTCTGGTTTCTTTGGGGGTGCTGGTTCTCTCCTCTTCGTGGCCCATGTCGCCGGGTCCTGTCCGGGCCGGGATCACCGCAGCCCTGGGAACGGGCCGGGAAACAGGCTGGTCGCCCGGGGAGGAACGCAGACGCGCTGGCGCTCTGGGCCGGATTCGCCCGCAGTGGAACAGGACGACGATGCCCCCAAAAAGACCGGAACGCGCTCCTTGGCGCAGTGCCCGGCGCAGCACCGGCCACGGCCAAGCTCCAGCGTAAAATGCCGCCTGGCCCGCGACCCAGGACCGAGGACGATTCCGGCCATGCCGCGCCGCCCGGCGCTCGCACGTGCCTTTCTCCCCTCGCCTCAAGTCGCTTGATGTCCGCCTGACTCCCGGCGAAGCCGGTCAGCAGAAACGCTTGCAGGCCAGCGGCATGCGCCAGCCCGTGCCGAAGCTGCGGTCCGTGAGCTTGATGCCGGGCGCGGCTTGGCGGCGCTTGAACTCGGCGCAGGCCACCAGCTTGAGCACGCGCTCCACCGTGGCCCGGTCGAAGCCCCGGGCCGCGATCTCCTCGCCGGACAGGCAGTCCTCCACGTGCAGGGCCAGGATGGCGTCCAGGACCTCGTAGGGCGGCAGGCTGTCCTGGTCGGTCTGGCCGGGCTTCAATTCGGCCGAGGGGGCCTTGGTCAGGATGGGCTCGGGAATGACCCCGCCGCGCGCGGCGTTGAGCCAGCGGGCCAGGGCATAGACCGCGGTCTTGGGCAGGTCCGAGATGACCGCGAAGCCGCCGGACATGTCACCGTAGATGGTGCAGTAGCCCACGGCCAGCTCGCTCTTGTTGCCCGTGGTCAGGAGCATGGCCCCGGTCTTGTTGGACAGGGCCATGAGCAGGTTGCCGCGGATGCGCGACTGGATGTTCTCCTCGGTGGTGTCCGGGGCCAGGCCGGCGAAGGGCTCCTTGAGGGCCGCGGCAAAGCCGTCCATGAGCGGGGCGATGGGCAGGGTCAGGATTTTGATGCCCAGGTTCCGGGCCAGGGCCAGCGAATCGTCGATGCTGCCCTGGCTGGAAAAGGGCGAGGGCATGAGCACGCCGGTGACGTTCTCCGGCCCCACGGCCTCGGCCGCCACCGCGGCGGTGAGGGCCGAGTCGATGCCCCCGGACAGGCCCAGCAGGGCCTTGGAAAAGCCGGTCTTGCGGATGTAGTCCCGGGTGCCCAGGACCAGGGCGCGCCAGGTTTCGGCCTCGGGGCCGAAGTCGTCCTCCGCGATGCGGTTTCCGCCCTCCGTGTCCACCAGGAGCAGGTCCTCCTCGAAGCCCCGGGCGCGGGCCAGGAGGCTTCCGTCCGGGCCGAAGGCGCAGGAGCGGCCGTCGAAGACCAGGTCGTCGTTGCCGCCGGCCTGGTTGGCGTAGAGCAGGGGGCGGCCGAGTTTCTTGGCCACGGCCCCGAGCATGGACTGGCGCAGGGCCTGCTTGCCCAGGGAAAAGGGCGAGGCCGAGAGGTTCAGCAGCAGGTCCGGCCGGCGGCGCAGGATCTCCTTGACCGGGTCCGCGTGGTAGCGGGGCCTGGGCCAGAATCCGGCGTCGTTCCAGAGGTCCTCGCAGATGGTCACGGCGATGCTGACCCCGTTCAGCTCGAAGAAGTTGTCGAAGCCCGGGGGCGAGGGCTCGAAATAGCGGTCCTCGTCGAACACGTCGTAGGTGGGCAGAAGCGTCTTGCGGAAGCTCCGCTCCACCGCGCCGTTGCGCAGGAGGAAGGCGCAGTTGAAGGCGCTGCGGCCCTCGCGCGACGGGTTGGCCTCCACGGCCCCCACCAGGGCGGGCGGCAGGCCGCGCAGCTCCGCGGCCAGGGTCTCGGCCGCCTCCCGGGTCCGGCGCAAGGTGGCGCCATAGAGCAGAAGGTCGCGGGGCGGGTAGCCCAGCAGGGCCATCTCCGTGGTGACGCAGAGTTCCGCGCCCAGGGCGGCCGCTTTTTTCACGGCCTCGGCGATGCGCGCGGCATTGCCGGGCAGGTCGCCCACCACGGGGTTGAGCTGCAGGAGGGCGAGCTTCATGGTCAGGGCTTGGGCGCGGTTCCCTGGCTGATGTGGCGGCGGGCCTCCCGCACCAGGGCGATGGACTCGTCGAACAGGCGGCTCCACTGGCCCGGGGTGTGGTTGTGCACCTGGCGGTCCTTGCCGTGGATGCGCACGTTGGCCAGGACCTTGGGCACATGCACGAAGGGCGCGCCGCCCAGGGCGAAGCGCTGGTAGAGCTCGTGGTCGTGGGAGAGCAGGTCCTCGCGGTACCAGCCCAGGCGCTCGTGCAGGGAGCGGCGGTAGAGCTTGCAGACGCCGCAGAAGTACCAGTCCCCGAAACAGTTGGCGAAGCTGTAGTCCGGCAGGCTGAAGCGCCGCAGGATCCGGCCCTGGTCGTCCACCACGTGCATGTCCGCGTAGGCGAAGTCGGCCCCGGCCGCGTCCATGGCCGCCAGGCAGTCCGAGACCATGGAGGGCAGGAGCACGTCGTCCGAGGCGATGTAGGTGCAGAACTCGCCCGTGGCGGCCTTGAAGCCGGTGTTCAGGGCCGCGCCCAGGCCGCGGTTGGGGTCGTGGGTCAGGACCTGGATGCGCCGGTTCTGGGGATAGCGGGGGTGCGTCCGCCGCACCACCTGGTTCGCGGCCTCGTCGAAGCGCGCGGCGTGGGACACGGTCTCCTCGGCTACGGCCTTGAGGTAGTCCTCGATGACCCGGGCCGTGCCGTCGGTGGAGCCGTCGTTGACGATGACCAGCTCGATGTCCGGATGATCCTGGAAGAGGACCGCGTCCAGGGTCATGGGCAGATAGTTGGCCTGGTTGTATGTGGGCACGATGATGGAGACCAGCGGCATGGGCGACTCCTCGGCGCCGGCTCGGCAGCCTGGGCGAATCTGACACAACCCTCCGGGCGGCGTCAACGCGAGGCCGGGTTGCGGCGGCAGGAGCGCATGGTGTAGGCAGGGAGCGGCCGTCCGCGCGGCCCGGCGGTCACCGCCCCAGGGCCAGGGCCTCGCGGTAGTCCATGCGCGGGAAGATTTCCAGCTTGCCCCCCACTCCGGCGTTGCAGATGCGGCGGCCGTGGCCCTCGACGTAGGCCCGGGCCGTCTCGTAGGCCTTGCCCACCAGGTCCAGGCGCGGGTGGTGCCAGCGCTTGCCCGGGCCGAAGTAGGCCGGGTGGAAGTGGTTCACGTCGTTTTCGCGGGAGGTGATGTTGGGCCCGTCGGCGTACGACGGGATCTGGTAGTCGAAGTCCACGCCGATGAGGAAGATGGGGTCGCAGCCCATGAAATAGGCCAGCTGCACCGAGAGGTAGGTGACCGTGGAGCCCCAGTAGATCTTTTCCGCGATGTTCTCGGAGAAGAGCGGGAAGTTCTCGTACCGGCGCACGAAGTTGACCCAGCAGACGTTGTCGCCCCCGGTCAGGCAGTACTTCAGGTCCTCGGGCAGGAACTTGGTGTAGGGCAGGGCGTTGATGGCCGCGCTGTTGTCCTCGGCCACGAAGGTGTCCTCCACCGTGTAGTAGAGGGGGGTGAACCCGAACTTCTCCACGCCCAGGTAGATGCAGTTCATGCCGAAGGTGACCCGGTCCTTCAGCGGGGCCAGGTCCATCTTGTTCAGGCTGGGGCCGTTGCCCACGACCCAGCCGGGACGGCCCTTGTGGATGTCCTGGAAGTCCGAGAGCTGCAACACGGCGGTGTCTCCTGCAGGGGGTTTCGCGGGCCTCCGGCCTCCGTCCGCGCCGGAAAAAGCCATGGTCTCCGGTTGATTATCCATTGTAGGCGGGGGGCCTGGGAGCGTCAAGAAGGGCTGATCCGGATTTGCACGCCCCTTGCATGACCGCGGTGCCGGGGGCGCGTCATTGACAGGACGCGCCGCGGTATCCGTGGCTGGAAACGCCCGGAGAGCAAGGATTGCAGCGTGATCCCGGGCCTGCATGCCAGGCCGCGGCCGCGCCCGGCGGGATTGCGAGGGAGTGACCATGGATGGAAAACTGACGCCACAGGACGCTGCGGCCCCGAAAATTTCGGCGGTGATCTGCACCATCGGGACGCGCGGGGTCATCACGCGGGCCGTGGAGGCCCTGCTCCGGCAGACGCTGACCCCGGAGGACTACGAGATCCTCCTGGTGATCAACGCCCCGGAAGTACCGGAACATGCGGAGTTCAAGAGCGGCCTCCGGTCCATGGCCGGAGCGCGGCGGGACGTGCTGCGCTTCGTGCACGAGCCCCGGCAGGGCCTGTCCCTGGCCCGCAACACGGGCATCCGCGAGGCCCGGGGCCGCTATGTGGCCTTCATCGACGACGACGCCCTGGCCGACCCGGACTGGCTGGAGCAGATCGCGGCGCGCTTCGAGCGCGACGAGCGCATCGCCAGCGTGGGCGGCAACATCGTGCCCGAGTTCGCGGCCCGGCCCCCGGCCTGGGTCACGCCGGTGCTGCACCCCTACTTTTCCTGCATGGTGTTCAGCCGCGACGAGGAGTTCCTCGCCCCGGGCCGCTATTTCTTCGGCACCAACATGGCCTTCCGCAAGGACCTCCTGGAGGCCTGCGGCGGCTTCCATTCGGACCTGGGCCGTAAGGGCGGCTCCCTGCTCTCCAACGAGGAGTGGACCGTGTTCCGCTTCATCGACGCCCGGGGCCTGCTCAAGCTCGCCTCGCCCAGGGTCCGGGTGCGCCACGTGGTGCCCGCCTCGCGTCTGCGCCGCGGGTTCTTCATCCGGCGGCTGTGGTGGCAGGGCGTGTCGGACACGGTCTTCCACCTGCGCCTGGACGGCCGGGACAAGGGCTGGGTTCTGCGCAAGGCCTGGAAGGATTTCAGGACCTACTACGGCAACCTGAGGCAAAAGCTTAAGGCCGGCGTCTCCACGCCCCACATGGCCTTTTTCAATCTCTTCCGCTGGGTCGGCATCCTTTACGCCGTGTGCACGACGGAGAAGGGCGGCCCCTGCGCAGCGGAGATCGGGAGGTGCTCCTCATGACCAGGGTTTCCGTGCTCATGACCAACTACAACTACGAGCGCTTCGTGGAACAGGCCGTGGAGTCCGTGCTGGCCCAGACCGTGCCGCCGGACGAGATCATCCTGGTGGACGACGGCTCCACCGACGGCTCCCGCGAACGCATCGAGGCCCTGGCCCAGCGCCACCCGGACGTGCTCCGGCCCGTGTTCCAGGAAAACCAGGGCCAGGCCGCGGGCTTCAACACGGCCTTTGCCCACAGCACCGGCGACGTCCTCTTCTTCCTGGACAGCGACGACACCTGGTACCCGGAAAAGATCGAGACCATGCTCCCGCACCTCCAGGAGGTGGGCTTCGTCCAGCACAACATGTCCATGCTGGGCGGGCGCTACCGCTCCTTCCTGGTGCAGGACGAGCACCTGCGCTACATGCAGAACTTCGGCTACCTGGACTTTTTCGTCCCCACCTCGGGCCTGGGCTTCCGGCGCGAGGTGCTGGAGAAGGTCCTGCCCCTGTCCCATGTGGAGGCCCTGCGCATCTGCGCGGACACGGTGGTCACCCGCCTGGCCCTGCACTACAGCGCGCTGCGCACCGTGGACACGCCCCTGGGCGACTACCGGGTGCACGGCGGGAACGGCTTCTACTCCCGCCGCTTCCAGGCCCAGGACCAGGTCATGGAACTCTTCCACACCCTGAACCGTTGCCTGGAGGAGCGCGGACTGCCGCGCATTCCCCTGGAGCGCAACTGCCTGCTGCCCCGCCCGGCCGGGCGCGCGGTGCAGGACGTGGAGACCACCCTGGCAGCCCTGCGCGACATGCAGCAGGAGCCGCGGCACCGCGTGCCCTGCCTGGTCCTGGAAGGCTATCTGCTCTTGAGCCAGGAGCGCCATGAGGAGGCCCTGGCGGCCTTCGGCCGCGCAGCCGAGGGCGGCGGCAGCCTGCCCGAGGACGTGCGCATGATCCTCCAGATGAAGGACGGCGGCGGCCTGCCCGAGGGCGCGGTGAACACGCTCTCGCCGGAAGTGACGGCCAACACCTTCTTCCAGATGGCCGTGTGCCTGGTGCGGCTGCGGCGCTACGAGCAGGCCCTGGCGGCCTTCGCCGCGGTGCTGCACCACGCCCCGGACCGGCTGGAGATCCACCTGAACCGCAGCGACAGCCTGCGCTACCTGGGCCGCTACGAGGAGGCCCTGGCCGAGGTGGACCTGGCCGAGGCCAAGAATCCGCGCCTGCCCGGCCTGGCCAACACCCGGCAGAAGGTCTTCAAGGCCATGCGCGAGGCGGGCGTGGACGGCGCGGCCGAGCGGCAGAAAGAATCCCAGGGCATGAACGTGCAGATCCAGACCACCTCGGTCTGCAACGGCAAGTGCATCATGTGCCCGTACCTGGACAGCTGGCACAAGGCCAACCCCGGGGTCATGAGCGACGAGGTCTTCGAGCGCATCCTGGAGACCCTGCGCGGCGTGGACGTGGGCAAGCTCTGCATGTACCTGGAGAACGAGCCCCTGGCCGACCCTGCGCTCCTGGACCGCACCGAGCGGGTCATCCGCGAGATTCCCTTCCGGCTTCTGGAGATATCCACCAACGCCGCCCTGCTCACCGAAGCCCGGGCCGAGCGTCTGGCGGGCCTGCTGGAGAAGGTGCCGCACCAGATCTGGATCAGCTTCCACGGCATGGACAAGCGCACCTACGAAGGCATCATGGGCCTGGACTTCGAGCAGACCCTGGGGCGGATCATGCACTTCCTGCGGCTGGCCGGGGACAAGGGCATGGACGTGGTGGTGCGCGGCTCGGGCGAGCCCGTGCACGAGAGCCTGCGCCACGAGTTCTCCTTCACCGAGGCCCAGTACCGGGCCTTCTGGCAGGAGCAGTTCGCCAAGAACAACCTGGCCCGGCCGCCGCGGGTCAGCTACTTCCGTTACCACGACCGCAGCGGCACCATCCGGCGCAACAACATCCGCCTCCAGGGCAATGTCCGGGACAGCCTGCAGGGCTTCTACTGCCCGCGCGTGGATTCCTGGCTGCACTTCCTCTACACCGGCGAGATGTGCATCTGCTGCATGGACTACCACCGGGAACAGATCTTCGGGGACATCCGGCGCAACAGCCTGCCGGAAATCCTCAACGGCGAGGCCTACAAGAACATGCGCGACATGGCCTTCGGGCTGAAGCCGTCGCCCTCCAACTTCATCTGCAAACGCTGCATCAGCCCCAACGGCTGACGCCGAAGGAACGCGAGGAGCCCCATGACCACCGACATGCGTGCACTCTGGAACGCCCTGAACCAGGAGAGCGAATTCAACTTCATCTCCCACCTCCAGAACGGGGCGCAGTGGGACAAGGCGGAATTTCACCTCACCGGCATCCGCTTCGTGGAGCGCATGCTGGAGCGCATCACCGAATACGGCCGGACCGAGCCCAGCCGCTCCGCGGTGCTGGAGATCGGCTGCGGCGTGGGCCGCTTCCTGAAACCCCTGGCCTGCCGCTTCCGCTTGGTCTGCGGCGTGGACATCGCCGAGTCCATGCTCAAGAGCGCCGCGGAGTACTGCTCCTGCCTGCCGAACATCGCCCTGCGCCTCACCGACGGGAAGTCCCTCGGCGGCATCGAGAACGAGACCTTCGACTACTGCGTCAGCGCCGGGGTCTTCCAGCACGTGACCGACTTCTCGGCCATCGCCTCCTACGTGCGCGAGGCCTTGCGGGTGCTCAAGCCCGGCGGGCTCATGCTTTTCCAGTTCGAGGGCAACCGCACCAAGGACCAGGGCGAGGGCCAGGTGGGCGCCAGGATCACCGCGTCCAGACTGGACGCGGCCCTGGAGCGCGAGGAGTTCCGCATCCGGGAGCTGTCCATGGACCCCACGGACAAGGTCCGCAACGTGGTGGTGGTCATCGAGAAGACCCCGGGCCGGGTCCGCACCGAGAGCTTCCGCACCTTCCCCATGATCGAGCGGCGCTGGATGGAAGGGGTGTACGACGACATCAAGACCAAGACCCAGATGCACGAGCGCCAGGCCGCCCCGGCCCTGAGGCTGACCTTCTACGACGAATAGGGAGCGGGCCGCACCGCCCCTGCGGGGGCTGCGCCGGGAGCGTCAAGAATCCGTTCATTCAGCGTATGAAGGATGTTTCCGCTCCAGGGTCGCTGATACCACAATAGAAAGAATTATCAGGATATTTCCTGATCCCCTGGATTGGTATGGAGCTTGCTTGAACAGCACTGCCAGTCCATGGCCCGTCTGCCGGGCCTGCCAACGGGAGGATGCACTGCGATGGATCTGCGCGACTTCAAGGACCGCCACAAGGGACGGCGCTGCTGGGTGGTGGGCAACGGCCCCAGCCTGAACCGGATGGACCTGCGCTTCCTGGCGGACGAAATCTCCTTCGGCATGAACTGCATCTACCTGGGCTTCGAGAAGTTCGGCTTCCGCCCCACCTACTACACGGTGGAGGACGTGTTCGTGGCCGAGGACAACCGCGAGGCCATCAGCGGGCTTTCCGGCATCACCAAGTTCATCCCCCTGGACCTGGCCCACGCCATCACCGGCGACGCGGACACCTGCTGGGTGAACTTCGTGCGCCTGTACAAGCCCTATCCTCAGTTTTCCGAGGACTGCGCCGATAAGATCTACTGGGGGTCCACGGTCACCTACCTGGCCCTGCAGCTGGCCTACTACATGGGCTGCGACCCCATCTATCTCATCGGGGTGGATTTCGACTACAAGGTCCCGGGCTGGGCCGAGAAGCAGGAAGAAATCACCTCGCGGGAGGACGACGTGAACCATTTCCATCCGGCCTATTTCGGCCCGGGCAAGCGCTGGCACCATCCGCGCCTGGACCGGGTGGCGCCGTCCTACCAGCTGGCCCGGGAGTTCTTCGACGCCCGCGGCCGCAGGCTCATCAACGCCGGAGTGGGCGGCAAGCTGGAATTCTTCCCCCGCGCGGACTACCGGGACGTGCTGCGGGCGGGGTAGGGGAGAACGCGACGTGAAATGTTCCGTGGTCATCCGCTGCTACAACGAGGGCCGCAACATCGGCCGTCTCCTGGAGGGCATTCTCCAGCAGGGCATCCAGGACATGGAGATCGTGGCCGTGGACTCGGGTTCCACGGACGAGACCCTGGCGGTGCTCGCCCGCTACCCGGCGCGCGTGGTGCGCCTGGAGCCCGGGACCTTCACCTTCGGCCGGGCCTGCAACGTGGGCTGCCGCGAGGCCAGCGGCGAGTTCGTGGTCTTCGCCAGCGCCCACACCTATCCGGTGTACGGCGACTGGCTGGAGCGCCTCCTGGCGCCCTTCGCCGATCCCCAGGTGGCCCTGGTCTATGGCAAGCAGCGCGGCGACTGCCGCACCAAGTATTCCGAACACCAGGTCTTCGCCAAATGGTTCGGCGAGCGCAGCATCGCGCGCCAGGCCACGCCGTTCTGCAACAACGCCAACGCGGCCGTGCGGCGTTCGGTCTGGGAGTCCCTGCCCTACGACGAGACCCTCACCGGCTTGGAGGACATCGAATGGGCCCGCCGGGCCCAGGCCATGGGCCACCAGGTGGCCTACGCCGCGGACGCCCCGGTGGTGCACGTGCACGACGAGACCCTGGCCGGCATCCGCAACCGCTACCAGCGCGAGGCCGTGGCCTACCGCCGCATCTTTCCCCAGGAACGCTTCCGGCTCCTGGATTTCCTGCGCCTGTTCCCGAGCAACGCCCTGAACGACTGCTACCATGCCCTGCACGAGCGGCGGCTCCTGGGCAATTTCTGGAGCATCCTCGGCTTCCGGTTCATGCAGTTCTGGGGCACCTACCGCGGCTTCACCCGCCGGGGCGAACTGGACGAGGCCCTCAAGCGCCGCTTCTTCTATCCCAACGGCTGGAGCCACAGGCCCCAGGCCGAGGAGGCCTGCGCCGGGGAACAGCGCCGGGTGGTCTATTCCGAGGGCGTGTCCCATGAAGTGTAAGCCTGCGGACTGCATCGACATCACCCTGGCCCTGGGGCCGGACCTGCCGGTCTGGCCCGGAACCCCGGGCTTCTCCCTGGAATGGGAGAAGCGCCTGGAGCGGGGCGACGGCTCCAACGACTCGCGCCTGGGCTTCGGGTCCCACATGGGCACGCACCTGGACGCGCCCCTGCACGTGCTGGGGCACGGCGAAACGGCCGACCGCCTGGACCTGGAGGCCTTCCTGGGCGAGGCCCAGGTCATCCACCTGCCCGGCGTGCGCGCGGTCACGGCCCGCCACCTGGAAACCCGGCTGGCCCCGGATGCGCGGCGGCTGCTGGTGAAAACGGACAACTCCGGATTCTGGGACGAGCCCGGGCCGTTCCGCGAGGATTTCGCGGCCCTGACCCCGGAGGCGGCGCGCTTCCTGGTGGCGGCGGGCGTGCGCCTGGTGGGCCTGGACTATCTTTCGGTGCAGCGCTTCGGCAGCCACGACGGGACCCACGCCATCCTGCTGGACGCGGGCGTGGCGGTGCTGGAGGGCCTGGACCTGCGCCGGGCCGAGCCCGGCCGCTACGAGCTGCTCTGCCTGCCCATGAAGGTGGCCGGGGCCGAGGCCGCGCCCGTGCGGGCCGTGCTGCGGCCCCTGGCGGAGGCCGGCCGTGGCTAGCCTGCGCGGCCGGCCGCGCATCGTGGCCCTGGTGCCCATGCGGCACAACAGCGAACGGGTCAAGGGCAAGAACTGGCGCGCCTTTGCGGGCAAGCCGCTGTATCACTGCATCGTGGAGAGCCTGCTGGCCTGCCCGGCCGTGTCCGAGGTGGTCATCGACACGGACAGCCAGGCCATCCTGGAGGACGCCGCCGCCCGCTTCCCCTCGGTGCGCCTGCTCCTGCGGCCCGAGCACCTGCGCGACGGGGCCACGCCCATGAACGACGTGCTCCTGAACACCGTGGAGCAGGTCCCGGCGGACTTCTACCTCCAGACCCACAGCACCAATCCGCTGCTCACCGCGGCCACCATCGGCCGGGCCGTGGAGGCCTTCCTGGCCGCCTGGCCCGGGCGCGACTCGCTGTTCAGCGTGACCCGGCTGTACACCCGGCTCTGGGACGGCCAGGGCCGCCCGCTGAACCACGATCCGGCCGTGCTCCTGCGGACCCAGGACCTGCCGCCCATTTACGAAGAGAACTCCAACCTGTACATCTTTTCCGGGGAGGTCCTGCGCAGGCGGCGCAACCGCCTGGGCGAACGCCCCATGCTCTTCGAGATCCCCCGGGCCGAGGCCTGGGACATCGACGAGGAGCTGGACTTCTCCGTGGCCGAGTTCCTCTACCTCAACCGACAGAAAGGACAGGACACGCCATGACCTGGAAGGTTCTCGTCAGCGCCCCGTACATGCAGCCCGTGGTGGAACGCTTCCGGCCCGAACTGGCCGCGCGCGGCGTGGAGCTCGTGGTGCCCCCGGTGCGCGAACGCATGGAGGAGGCCGACCTCCTGGAGTGGATCGGCGACATGGACGGGGTCATCTCCGGCGACGACCGCTTCACCGAGCGGGTGCTCAAGGCCGCGCCCAAACTCAAGGTCATCTCCAAGTGGGGCACGGGCATCGACTCCATCGACTCGGCCGCCGCGGCCCGCCTGGGCATCGCCGTGCGCCGCACGCCCAACGCCTTCAGCGAGCCCGTGGCCGACACCGTGCTCGGCTACATGCTCTGTTTCGCCCGCAACCTGGTCTCCATGGACCGGGCCATGAAGGGCGGGGAGTGGAAGAAGATTCCGGGCCGGACCCTGGCCGAGTGCACCCTGGGCGTCATCGGCGTGGGCGACTGCGGCAAGGCCGTGGTGCGCCGGGCCAAGGCCCTGGGCATGACCCTGCTCGGCAACGACATCAAGGACATCGCGCCGGAGTTCCTGGCCGAGACCGGCATCCGCATGGTCTCCAAGGAGGAGCTCCTGGCCTCGGCCGACTTCGTGAGCATGAACACGGACCTGAACCCCACCAGCCACCACCTCATGAGCGACGCCCAGTTCGCGCTCATGAAGCCCTCGGCCGTGCTGATCAACGCCTCGCGCGGGCCGGTGGTGGACGAGAAGGCGCTGGTGCGGGCGCTCCAATCGGGCAGGATCGCGGGCGCGGCCCTGGACGTGTTCGAGGACGAGCCCCTGCCCGCGGACAGCCCGCTCAAAACCATGGACAACGTGTTCCTGGCCCCGCACAACGCCAACAGCAGTCCCAAGGCCTGGGAGAACATCCACCGCAGCACCATCGAACACCTCATGGAGGAGCTGGAGCGGAGGAAGGCGTGAAGCGCGCGGCTCTCGTCACCGGAGCGGCCCGGGGCATCGGCCTGGCCACGGCTAGGGCCTTTGCCCAGGCGGGCTGGGCGGTCTGGGGCCTGGACCTGAACGATCCCGGCGAGCCCGGCGTCTTTCGCGGCTTCCACATCGCCGACGTGGCCGACCCGGAGCAGGTGCGCCGGACCGTGGCCGCCGTGGCCGAGAGTTCCGGCCGCCTGGACGCCCTGGTGAACAACGCCGCGCTCCAGGTGGCCTTGCCCCTGCTGGAAACCCCGCCCGAGACCTGGGACCGCGTCCTGGCCGTGAACCTGCGCGGGGCCCTTGTCTGCGCCCAGGCCGCCTACCCGCTGCTCAAGGCCGCGCAGGGGGCCGTGGTCAACGTCTCCTCGGTGCACGCCGTGGCCACCTCGCCGAACATCGCGGCCTATGCCGTGAGCAAGGGCGGCCTGGCGGCCCTGACCCGGACCATGGCCCTGGAGTTCGCCGTTGACGGGGTGCGGGCCAACGCCGTGCTGCCCGGGGCAGTGGACACGGAAATGCTCCGCGACGGCCTGCGCCGCGGCCACCTGGACGGCGCGGACGAGGCGGCCCTGCTGGCCGGCCTGGGCGCGCGCCACCCCCTGGGCCGCATCGGGCGGCCCGAGGAGATCGCCCGGGCCGTCCTGTTCCTGGCCGACGGCAGCCAGTCCTCCTTCATCACCGGCCATTGCCTGAGCGTGGACGGCGGGGCCCTCTGCCGCCTGGGCACGGAGTAGGGCCATGGCCTCCCCGGTCCGGGTCAGCCTGATCATCCCGGCCTACAACTACGCCGGGTTCCTGCCCGGGACCCTGGACAGCGCCCTCTCCCAGGGCGTGGACGGCCTGGAGATCGTGCTGGTGGACGACGGGTCCACGGACGAGACCCCGGCAGTGGCCGCGTCCTATGGCCCGGCCGTGCGCTGCCTGCGCCAGGACAACGCGGGCCTCAGCGCGGCGCGCAACGCCGGGCTCGGCCTGGCCCAAGGCGAATATGTGGGCTTCCTGGACGCCGACGACCTCCTGGGTCCCGGGGCACTGGCCTCCCAGGTCCGCTTCCTGGACGAGCATCCCGACGTGGACGTGGCGGTCTGCCGCAGCTTTTTCTTCTCGGAGAGCGAGGCGCCGGGAAAACCCATCGCCAGCGGGGAATGGCGGCTGTTCCGCCAGGACCTGGACGTGCACCTCTGCCATTTCAACGTGGCCCCGCCGCACGCCTTTCTGGCGCGCCGCGCGGCCGTGGCCGGGACGCTTTTCGACCGCGGGCTTGCGGCCTGCGAGGACCACGCCTTCTGGCTGGATCTGGCCGCAGCCGGGGCGCGCTTCGCGGCCAATGCCGGGGCGCGCGTCTTCTACCGGCGGCACGGGGCCAGCATGTCCGCGAACCTGTCCCGCCAGCGGCGGCACGACGCCCTGCTCCACGAGCGAATCTGGTCGGTGCTGGCCGGACGCCCGGACTTCCCCCCGGGCCGCAGGCGGGCCGCCCTGCTGGCGGCCGTGGCCGGGCCGCTCCTGAGCGCCGCGCGGCTGGTTGCGGAAGACCCCATGGCCGCCGCGCGCCTGGTGGTGCTGTCCGGCGAGGCCCTGGCCCAGGCCGAGGCCGCCGGTTCCGGCCCGCTGGATGCGCTGGAACGGTTCTATCTGGCCCGGCTTTGGCTTTCCCTGGACGGCCTGCTGCGGCACGGGTTCCAGGGATTGCCGGAACGCGGGGTCTGGTCCCGGCGGCTGGCCCGCTGGCCCGAGTCCGCGGAGCTGGAGTTCCTGTCCCCGGAGGCCCTGGAGCAGGCCGTGGAAGAGCGGGCCAGGCCCCTGTACGGCCAGGCCGGATGAGCGGAGAATCCCGCGCGGTACGCCGCAGCGGCTCCACAGTGGAGGACACGATGTTGCACGAAGCCGAAGACGGGCGCTGCGCCGGTTGCAGCGGTCCGCAGCCCGGAATGCCGCCGGTGCAGGGCGCAGCGGATGCGGCCCGGACCTTGTGGAGTCATGCCCTGGTCTGCCAGGAGCGGAAGGAATTCCTGGACGCCGTGGCCCTGCTGGAGGGCTTGCTCCGGGAGTTCCCGGATCAGGCCGCAGGCTTCCCGGACCTGGCGGAGCGCGCGGCGTTCTGCCGGGAGCGCGCGGGCCGGCCCGCCCATGTCCCTGTGCCCGACCCTGCCGCTCCAGAGCCGGAGCCCTGTCCGGTCTGCGCAACGCCGCGCGCGGCCTTTGAGCGGGCCCAGGACAAGAACTGGATCCTGTGCGAAGGTTGCGGCCTGCTTCAGTACCAGCGCACCCCGGGCCTGTGCGCGGGCCTGGAAAAGGGCGAGCCGGGCGGCGCGAACCAGCCCGCCGGGAGCCTGGTGCACCGGCGCGAGCAGTATTTCTGCGACCTGTTCCTGCGCGAGCTGGGCTTTTCCGACGTGCTCCTCTACGGCATCGGCTGGAGCCTGGTCTTCCAGACCCTGCGGGAGCGGGGCGTGGCGGCCGTGGGCTGCGACCTCTGGCGGCCGCTGGTGGAGGCCCGGCAGCAGGAGTTCGGCGCAGGGACGTTCTTCCATCGCGACGAGCTGCCCGAAACCCGTTTCGACCTCATCTCGGCTTTTGAGGTCTTCGAGCACTTCCAGGACCCGTTGCAGGACGTGGGGTTCCTGGCCCGGCGTCTGAACGACGAGGGGCTGATCTTCGGCTGCACGGACTTCTGGCATGGCGGCAGCCTCCTGGCCCATCCCGGCGAGCCGCTCTACTGGAAGCACCTGAGCCACGTCACGGCCTGGACCTGGTCCAGCCTGCGCGAGACCGCCCGCCGCCTGGGGCTGGAGGCCGCCTTCTTCAAGAGCGACACCAGGACCTTCGGGGCCAAGGTCTTCTTCGCCCTGCACCGGGGCGAGCGCGTGGCGGCCCTCCTGCGGGGGCTGCCCAAGATCTTCGTCAACGCCTATTGAGGCGCGGCCTGATTTGGGCCAGGGTCGGGCCATGCCCGCGCTGACCTTTTCCCATCCCGCGCCGCCCCGGGCCGGGGTCCGGCTGCGGCCGGTGTTCCTGCCCTTTGCGGGCTGTCCGCACCGCTGCCTGTTCTGCGACCAGAAGGCCCAGACCGGGACGCCCCCGGCCCCTTTGGCCGAAATCCGGAGAGCCCTCGAAGAGGGCCTGGCCCTGGCCCGCGGACAGGGCCGCGCGCCGTTCGAGATCGGCCTGTTCGGCGGCACGTTCACGGCCCTGCCGGACTCCTGGCCCGAGCGCTTCCTGGAGACCATCCGCCCGTTCCGCGCAGCCGGGCTGGTGACCGGCGTGCGCTGCTCCACCCGGCCCTGGGCCAGGAGGCCCGCTCCCTGGCCCTGCTGGACCACGTGCGGAGGCAGGCGGCCCGCCTGGGGCGCAGGCCGTGTTTCCTGGAAATCCCGGCCGCCAGCCAGGGCGAGTTCTGGGGCCAGCACGGCCGCCTGGAACCGGCCTACGCCCGCCTGGGTCTGGGCCGGGATCAGGTGGGAGTCTCGCCGGACGGGCTCTTCCGGCTGCGCTGAAATCCGTGCGGGTTTGCCTTTTCATCCATCGGAAAAAGGGGTAACACCAAAAAAACACGGCGCGAGCCGCCGAGGAAATCCCGGCATGAAGAAAATTTCCTTGCTTTTCATGGTCTTGATCGCAGCCGCCAGCATCGCCGCCTGTACCCAGGAAACCCAGAACAAACTCACCCGGAACATCCAGAACTGGACCGGCGTGGACGGCGTTCTGGAGATCTACGCGGGCAACGCCGTGGCCAAGCGCTTCCTGAAGATCGACAAACTCTCCACGGCCGAGGCCACGGGCAAGTCCACGGACGCCCGGGCCTACCGCTTCGGTTACGGCGTCATGGACGCCAACCTGAACGGCGTGGCCGATCCGGACGAGAAGAAGGTCTATTTCGAGGTGAGCGAGTTCGCCACCTACGTCTTCTTCGAAAACCCCGGCCCCAAGTAGGAACGTGCGCGAGATGATCCGGGCGGCGCGGGCCGCCACCATGACCGGGCCGGTCCTGCGGGACGCGGCCCTGATCCATGACGGGGAGACCGTCCTGGCGGTGGGGACGTTTTCCGAGCTGGCCCCGGGCTTCGACGGCCAGGTGCGCGACCTGGGCGACGCCACCCTGGCCCCGGCCGTGGTCAACGCCCACACCCACCTGGAGCTCACCCACCTGCGCGGCCGGACCCGCGAGGGCGGAGGCTTCCAGGACTGGGTGGAGCATCTCCTGTCCCTGCCCCTGTACGAGCCCGACGAGGCCTGCATCCAGGGGGAGCTGGCCGGGCTCAAAGCCCTGGGCGTGGGGCTCGTGGCGGACATATCCACCCGCAACGCAGCCAGAATGGCCGGGATTCTTGAAAATTCCGGCCTTTTTTTTGTGTCCTTCCTGGAGACCATCGGCGACAGCGCGCCGCCGCCCCCGGCCGGAGCCGGACTCCGCGGCCTGCGCTCCCTGGCCGGGCACAGCCTGTACACCACGGACGAGCCCGTGCTCCAGGCGGCCAAGGCCGCGGCCGCGGCCCAGGGCCTGCCGTTCTCACTGCACCTGGCCGAGCACGCCGAGGAAGAAACCATCGTGCGAGGCGGGGAGTCCTTTTTCCTCGAACTGCTGCGCAGGCGCGGGCGGCTCCTGAACTACGTCCCGCCGGGCGTGAGCCCGGTGGCCCGGGCCGCGGCCCTGGGCCTGCTGGGTCCCGGCACCCTGGCCGTGCACTGCGTGCGCCTGGACGACGAGGACATCCGGCTCCTGGCCGGGACCGGGACCTTCGTCTGCCTCTGCCCGCGCTCCAACGCCTTCATCACCGGCGGCCGCGCCCCCTGGGAGCGCCTGCTGGCGGCCGGGGTTCCGCTCTGCCTGGGCACGGACAGCCTGGCCTCCAACCGCGACCTGAACCCCTGGAACGAGGCCCGCTACCTGCTGGCGCACTTCCGGGGGGAGCTGGGCCTGGAGGACGTGCTGGCCATGCTCACCGTGAATCCGGCGCGGGCCCTCAGGATGGATCACCTCCTGGGCACGCTGGAGCCGGGCAAGGCCGCGCGCTTCAGCGTGGTGCCCGGAGACGTCGAAGCGCTGACGCGCGGCTTTGCGCGCAAGGGAGCGTAGCCTATGCAATGGCGGCACAAGGACCTGCTGGACGTGAGCCAGCTCTCCCTGGACGAGGCCCGGCACGTGCTGGAGACGGCCCGCTACTTCCAGGAGATCAACGCCCGGCCCGTGAAAAAGGTGCCCACCCTCAAGGGCCGCAGCGTGGTGCTCTTCTTCGCCGAGCCGAGCACGCGCACCAGGACCTCCTTCGACGTGGCGGGCAAGCGGCTTTCGGCCGACACCTTCGCCCTGGCCAAGAGCGGCTCCAGCCTGTCCAAGGGCGAGAGCCTCAAGGACACGGCGCTGACCCTCCAGGCCATGAGCCCGGACGCCATCGTCATCCGCCATTCCTCCAGCGGGGCCGCGCAGTTCCTGGCCGAGCGCCTGGAGTGCAGCGTGATCAACGCGGGCGACGGCCGCCACGCCCACCCCACCCAGGCCCTGCTGGACGCCTTCACCCTGAGCCAGCGCTGGGGTTCTCTCAAGGGCCGCACCGTGCTCATCCTGGGCGACATCGCCCACAGCCGGGTGGCCCGCTCCAACGTCATCCTCCTGAACCTCCTGGGCGCGCGGGTGCGGCTTTGCGGTCCGCGCACGCTGCTTCCTCCCGGGGTGGAGCGCTGGGAGGCGGAGGTCTTTTCGGACCTGTCCAAGGCCGTGCGCGGCGCGGACGCGGTCATGTGCCTGCGGCTCCAGCTGGAGCGCATGCAGGCCGGGCTGCTGCCGGACCTGCGCGAATACGCCCGGACCTTTGGTCTGGGCGAGCGGCACATGGCCCTGGCCGCGCCCCAGGCCCTGGTCCTGCACCCCGGCCCCATCAACCGGGGCGTGGAGATTTCCTCGGCCCTGGCCGACTCGGGCCAGAGCGTGATCCTGGACCAGGTGGCCGCGGGCGTGGCCGTGCGCATGGCCCTGTTGTTCCTTTACCTGACCCGCAAGCCCGCGGAGTAGGAGGCCCCCCATGTCCGCAGTGCAGCTCGTGGTGCGAGGCGCCCTCTGGGGCCGGAAGAAGGTGGACGTGCTGGTGGCCAAAGGCCGCATCGCGGCGCTGGCCCCCGCGGCGCGCAAGACCCGGGTGGACGGGGCCGAGGAGTTCGACGCCGCGGGGCTCACGCTCCTGCCGAGCCTCACCGACTGCCACGCCCATCTGCGCGAGCCCGGCTTCGAGTACAAGGAGGACATCGCCTCCGGCCTCGACGCCGCGCTCCACGGCGGCTTCGCCAACGTCATGTGCATGGCCAACACCAGCCCGGTGAACGACAACGCCACGGTCACCGAGCTCATGCTGGAAAAGGCGCGCGCGGCCCATCCGGGCGGCCCCCGGCTCTATCCCGTGGGCGCGCTTTCGCGCGGGCTCAAGGCCGAGGAGCTGGCCCCCGTGGCCGAGCTGGCCCGGGCCGGCTGCGTGGCCGTGTCCAACGACGGCCTGCCCGTGCCGAGCGCGGAGTTCTTCCGCCGGGCCATGGAATACGCCTGGGACCAGGGCCTGCGGGTCATCGACCACTGCGAGGAGCCGAGCATGAACCCCGGCGCGGGCATGAACGAGGGCGCGGTCTCCGGCCGCCGGGGCATGACCGCCCAGCCGGACGTGGCCGAGGCCGCCCAGGTGGCCCGCGACATCCTGCTGGCCGACTACCTCAGGATTCCCGTGCACCTGGCGCACATCTCCTGCCGCCGCTCCGTGGAGCTCATCGCCTGGGCCAAGGAGCGCGGCGTGCCGGTGACGGCCGAGACCTGCCCGCACTACCTCCTGCTCACCGAGGAGCGCGCCGCGGATTTCGACACCGCGGCCAAGGTCAACCCGCCCCTGCGCACGAGCGAGGACGTGGAGGCCCTGCTGGCGGCCCTGGAGAGCGGGGTCATCGACATCCTGGTCACGGACCACGCCCCGCACGCGGCGCACGAGAAGGAAGTGGAGTTCGACCGCGCGCCCTGCGGCATCTCGGGCCTGGACACCGCGCTTTCCCTGACCTGGGGCCTGGTGGAGAAGAAGCGGCTCTCGCGCGAGGCATTCCTGCGGGCCTGGACCACGGGGCCGTGCGGCATCTTCGGCCTGCCCGTGAACCGCTTCCAGGTGGGCGACCCGGCGGACTTCCTGCTTTTCGACCCCGCGGCCCGCTGGGAGGTCACGGCCGGAAACATGCGCTCCAAGGGCAAGAACACGCCCTTTGCCGGAACCGTCCTGCGGGGCCGGGTGGCGGCGCATTTTCTTGGCGGGAAAAAAAAGATATAGGGGCGAAGCCCCAGCAACACTGAACGACCCCGCCAGGGGCCGGAGGAATGCATGAGCCAGCCGTTCAAGGACGCCGTGGGATACTGCAAGACCATCATGCGCAACGGCTATGACGCCTACGTCATCAACGCCCGGCTCCAGGAGCTGACCCTGGACGCCGACGCCCGCGAACACGAGATCGACATCTGCACCGAGGCGGGCCTGGACGAACTGCGGCGCCTGTTCCCCAAGATCAAGGAGTCCAAGATCCCCGGCGTGGTGGGCGTGCTCAAGGAGGCCGGGGTCGCGCACTTCTTCTACAACGCCGAGATGGACGACGCCTCGCACCCCGAGGAGACCGTGGCCCGGCTCACCCCGCGCCTGCTCAAGGCCCTGGAGCACAAGGGCGAGATTCCGGCGGCCTCGGTCTGTCCGTACATCCCGGCCGCCCGCGACATCCTGGAGGACCTGGCCGAGTTCAGCGAGGGCGAGCTGCGCTTCAAGGGCATCCCGGACGAGACGCTCAAGCGCGACTACCTCCTGGCCGTGCGCGCCCTGCGCCTGGCGGCCAACTACAACCTGGCCGTGGAGGCCAACACCTGGATGGCCATCGTGCGCGGCGCGCGCCGCGTGCTGGACTACGTCTCGGTCACGGACATCACCGACGAGTGGCGCAAGGTGGAGCCCGAGAACATGTGGTATTTCGTGCGCCTGCTCTTCGACTCCCAGATCCTGCACGGGCTCGTCCCGGAGCTGGCCGCGCTCTCCCGGGTCAAGCAGACCCGGAACCCCGAGTCCGGGGAGGAGGACGTGCTGACCCACACCCTGGAGGTCATGCGCCGCTACCCCGAGGAGCTGCCCTACGACTGGTACGGCGTGGTGGCCTGCATGTTCCACGATGTGGGCAAGCTCTACACCGCCGAGTGGTTCGGGGGGCAGTGGCACTTTCTCCAGCACCATCGCGTGGGGGCCAAGGTCACCCGCAAGATCCTCATGCGCCTGCGCTTTCCCCTGGAGGAGGTGGACCTCATCTGCGACCTGGTGCGCAACCACATGCGGCCGCACTTCATGCTCACGGACAAGGGCATCCGCCGCTTCAAGGCCTTTGACGAATACCCCCGGGTCATCGAGATGGTGCGCGCGGACATCAAGGCCCGCGACGGCTCCTACCGCGAGTTCAACCACAACCTGAAGATGCTCGAGCGCGCCGACGTGCCCGAGGAGGCCCTGGAGCCCCTGCTCAACGGCAACGAGATCATGAAGACCACGGGGCTCAAGCCCGGCCCGGCCGTGGGCGTGATCCGCGAGGCCCTGCTCAAGGCCCAGATCGCCGGGGACGTCTGCAACATCGAAGACGCCAAGCGCTTCGTGAAGGCCTACAAGGAACACGAGAAGCTCCACTAGCGCGGGGACGGCCAAATGAAAGGGAGCGTTCTGGTCACCGGCGGGGCCGGATACATCGGCAGCCACGCCTGCAAGGCCCTGGCCGCGGCGGGCTACCTGCCCGTGACCGTGGACAACCTCTGCGCCGGGCACGCCCGGGCCGTGCAGTGGGGGCCGCTGGTCAAGATCGACGTGGCCGACCGTCCCGCCCTGGACGAGGTCTTCCGCCAGTTCCGGCCCCTGGGCGTGCTGCACTTCGCGGCCCACATCCAGGTGGGCGAGTCCGTGCGCGACCCGGGCAAGTACTACGGCAACAACTGCGTGGCCACGCTCCGGCTCCTGGAGTCCATGCGCGACAACGGCTGCGGCCGCATCGTCTTTTCCAGCACCTGCGCGGTCTATGGCGACCCCCGGCGGCTGCCCCTGGATGAGACGCACCCGCAGTGGCCCGTGAACCCCTACGGCTGGAGCAAGTTCACGGTGGAGCGCATGATCGAGGACTTCCACCGGGCCCACGGCATCGCCAACCTGCGGCTGCGCTACTTCAACGCCGCGGGCGCGGACCCGGACGGCGAGCTGGGCGAGGACCACGAGCCCGAGACGCACCTCATTCCCCTGGTTCTGCGCGCGGCCCGGGGCGACGGCCCGGCCCTCACCGTGTTCGGGGAGGACTACGACACCCCGGACGGCACCTGCGTGCGCGACTACATCCACGTCGCGGACCTGGCCCAGGCCCACGTGGCCGCGCTGGAGCTCCTGGAGCAGGGCGGCTCGCACGCCCTGAACCTGGGCACGGGCCAGGGCTACACCGTGCGCCAGGTCATGCAGGCCGCGGCCCGGGTCGCGGGCCGGGACGTGCCGCACACCGTGGGCCCGCGCCGCGAGGGCGACCCGCCCGTGCTGGTGGCCGATCCGGACCTGGCCCGCAGCACCCTGTCCTGGACCCTCAAATATCCGGACCTGGAATCCATGATCGCCCACGCCTGGGCCTGGATGAACCGCTAGGACACGAGTCCAGCCTTTTCCCGGGGCCTTGCAGAATCGGGCAAGGCCCGGCCGGGATTCCCCATTCTTTCCTCCCGCGTTTCGGCGTAGAGGGGAGCCAGGGACGCGCAGCGTCCCGGGAGGATCGCCATGGAGGAGTATCCGCTGGATCGCGCCTTCGAGTTCCTGGAGCCCGGCCCTGTGGTCCTGGTGAGCACGTCCCGCAAGGGGCGGCACAACCTCATGACCATGAGCTGGCACATGGTGGTGGACTTCACCCCGCGCATCGCCTGCATCATCGGACCGTGGGACTACAGCTTCGAGGCCCTGAAGGCCACGGGCCAGTGCGTGCTGGCCGTGCCTGGGGCCGATCTCCTGGACAAGGTGGTGGACATCGGCAACTGCTCGGGACGGGACGTGGACAAGTTCGCGAAGTTCCGGCTCACGCCCGTGCCCGCGGCCAAGGTCAAGGCCCCGCTGGTGGCCCAGTGTCTGGCCAATATCGAGTGCCGTGTGGCGGACGAGAGCCTGGTGGAGGAGCACGGCCTGTTCCTGCTCCAGGGCGTGCGGGCCTGGATCGAGCCTGGCCGCAAGGAGCAGCGCGCCTTCCACGCCCACGGCGACGGCACCTTCAGCCTGGAGGGCCGCCGCCTGGACCGCCGGGCGCGCATGACCAAGTGGCAGTCCGTGATCTAGGGCCTGCGAACCGGCGCGTGGACTTTTGGCCGGTTCTCGGGCATGGGGGTATCCTTCCGCGTGCGGGTCCAGGGCGCAGCGCCCCGGGGATCAAGCCGCGGCCGGGAACCCGATGCTGAACCTGCTGGACCTGACCTTTTCCGAGATGGAATCCTTCTGCGTGGAGGAGCTCAAGGAGCCGCGCTTCCGAGCGGCCCAGGTCTGGCAGTGGATCTGGCAGAAGGAGGCCCGGGACTTCGCGGCCATGACCAACCTCTCCAGGGGCCTGCGCGACAAGCTGGCCCAGGCGGCCGAGGTGCGCTGGCCCGAGGTGGCCCTCACGCGCCAGAGCAGCGACGGCACCATCAAGTTCCTGCTCAAGCTGGCCGACGGCCGGCTCATCGAGAGCGTGCTCATCCCGGGCGGCAAGCTGGAACGCTACACGCTCTGCCTCTCCACCCAGGTGGGCTGCCCCATGGCCTGCACCTTCTGCAACACCGGGCTCATGGGCTTCGAGCGCAACCTGACCCAGGCCGAGATCCTGGGCCAGGTCCTGGTGGCCCGGGCGCATCTGGCCGCGGCCGGGAGCGCGCCGCTCACCAACCTCGTGTTCATGGGCATGGGCGAACCCCTGCTCAACCTGGACTGGCTCCTCAAGTCCCTGGCCACGCTCAACAGCGACACGGGCCTGAACCTGTCCTGGCGGCGGACCACGGTGTCCAGCGTGGGCCTGCCCAAGGGCCTGGAGGTCCTGGGGGCCTCGGGCCTGGCCCTGCCCGCCATCTCCCTGCACGCGCCCACGCAGGAGCTGCGCGCCCGCATCATGCCCAAGGCCGCCCAGGTGCCCCTGGACGAACTCATGGCCGCCCTGGACCGCTACCCCATGAAGCAGCGCGAGCGCATCACCTTCGAATACCTGCTGCTCAAGGACGTGAACGATTCCCCGGCCCACGCCCGCCAGCTCCACAAGCTCCTCTGCAACCGGCGCTGCAAGGTGAACCTCATCGCCTACAACGCCACCGAGGGCTCGCCGTACCAGGCCCCGGACCCCGAGGCCGTGCTGGCCTTCGAGAAGCTGCTCTGGGACAAGGGCATGACCGCCACCATCCGCCGCAGCATGGGCACGGACATCAAGGCCGCCTGCGGCCAGCTCAAGGCCGAAACCCTGCGGAATTAGCCTTTTTCGTCAATATGGACAACCCGGGCCGAAGCGTTTATGGGTAACGGTCTGGCCGCGCGCCGTTCAGCGGTGTGGCTCCGGGGGGGCTTATGGACAACAGGTACAATGTGGCGATCGTCGGTCTCGGCCGCGTGGGCGCGTTTTTCCTGGAGCGGCTGCTCAAGCACGCCAAGGAGGGCGTCCGCATCGCCGCCGTGGTGGAGATGCGCGACACCCCCGGCAAGCTCCGGGCCCAGGAGGAAGGCATTCCGGTCTATTCCCTGGGCGAGCTGGCCGACCACGGCGAGGACCTGGACCTCATCTTCGAGCTCACCGGCAGCCTGAACGTGCGCGCCCAGATCAAGAGCGACCTGGCCATGGCCGGAAACGCCCGCACCATCGTGGTGCCCGAGACCGTGGCCCACTTCATCTCCTGCCTGCTGGGCGAGGGCTCGCTGCCGGACGTGCACCCGGACAAAGGATTCTGAGACGTGCTCACCCCTGATTTCGCCAAGATGAACGGCCTGGTGCCGGCCATCGCCCAGGACGTCGCCAGCGGCGAGGTCCTCATGATGGCCTACATGAACGAGGACTCCTGGAAGCGCACCCTGGAGACCGGCGAGGCCCACTACTGGAGCCGCAGCCGCCAGGAGATCTGGCACAAGGGCGGCACCTCGGGCCACGTGCAGAAGGTCCGCGCCATCCGCCTGGACTGCGACAACGACACCATCCTGCTCCTGGTGGAGCAGGTGGGCGGCGCGGCCTGCCACACCGGCTTCCGCAGCTGCTTCTTCCGTGAACTCAAGGACGGCGCCGAGCGCGAGTGCTGTCCCAAGGTCTTCGACCCCAAGGAGGTTTACAAGTAGTGTCCGGCGAGAACCTGCTCAAACTCGGCATTCCCAAGGGCTCCCTCCAGGATGCCACCATCAATCTCTTCGCCAAGTCCGGCTGGAAGATCCGCATGCACGCCCGGAACTATTTCCCGGAGATCGACGACAAGGAGATCAAGTGCAGCATGTGCCGGGCCCAGGAGATGTCGGTGTACGTCGAATCCGGCGTGCTCGACGCCGGGCTCACCGGCAAGGACTGGATCCTGGAGAACAACTCCGACGTGGTGGTGGTCTCGGACCTGGTTTATTCCAAGGTCTCCAGCCGCCCGGCCAAGTGGGTGCTGGCCGTGAACGGGACCTCGCCCTACAAGCGGCCCGAGGACCTGGCCGGCAAGAAGATCGCCACCGAGCTGGTGAACTTCACCAAGGGCTACTTCGCCTCCATCAACGTGCCCGTGGACGTCTCCTTCTCCTGGGGCGCCACCGAAGCCAAGGTGGTGGAGGGCCTCTGCGACGCCATCGTGGAGGTCACCGAGACCGGCACCACCATCCGGGCCAACGGCCTGCGGATCATCGCCGAGCTCATGCAGACCAATACCCGGCTCATCGCCAACAAGACGGCCTGGGAAGACCCCTGGAAGCGCCGCAAGATCGAGCACATGAACCTGCTGCTGCAGGGCGCGCTCAGGGCCGAGAAGATGGTGGGCCTCAAGATGAACATGCCCAAGGCCAAGATGGCCGAGGCCCAGAAGCTCCTGCCCAGCCTCACCTCGCCCACCGTGGCCGAGCTGGCCGACAGCCAGTGGCTGTCCGTGGAGATCGTGGTGGAGGAGGCCGTGGTCCGCGACCTCATCCCGCAGCTCAAGGAGCTGGGGGCCGAGGGCATCATCGAATATCCCCTGAACAAGGTCATCTAGGGCCGCTGCGGGAGGCCGGAAAATACCGGCCTCCCGCAGGGTTGCATGAATCCTCCGGCGCTGTGCGCCTCTAGTTTCCCGACATCCCGGAACTTTTTCCGACGACCGTTGTCGGCTATTGGTAACAACTGCGGATAATTGAGGTTTTCTGCGGTTTACAGGGGCAACGCGGCCTGCTATACAGTATTCACTGACCTGAACCTCGGCCCGTATCCCGGGCACGCTCCACCACCCATCCGGCATCGATCTTGCTAACGAGGTTCTCGGTCTGTCGGCGCAACGCCGCTTCCCGTCAATTGTAACAGGAGAGTTCTTTTGAAAGCACGAGTTCTACTGGATTTCCTTCTGTCGCCGTTTCTGCTGCTCCTGGTGATCAGCATGGGCTGGACCCTGCACCAGAAGAACAGCGAGATCGCCATGCTTGAGGAAAAGCTGGTGGATTCCGAATACAAGGGCGAAGCCCGGCAGTTCCTGGCCAGCGTGCCGGTGAACCCCGGCAGCCCCAGCCGCGAGGTGCAGCAGGTCACGGTCACGGCTTACAATCCCACACCGGAGCAGACCGACGGCGACCCCCTCATGGCCGCCAGCATGCGCAAGGTCCGGCCCGGCACGGTGGCCGTGTCCCGCGACCTCTTCGACCAGGGCTGGGTCTTCGGCAAGAAAGTGCGCATCGAGGGACTCGGCATCTTCGAGATCAACGACCTCATGCACCCGCGCATGACCAAGCGGGTGGACGTCTTCATGTGGGACGAGAAGCAGGCCCAGGCCTTTGGCAAGAAGCGCGTGAAGGTGGCGCTCCTGCACATCTAGTTCGGCCTGTGCACAGCAGTGTGCAAAAAAAAGGGCGGCCCCGCGCGGGGCCGCCCTTTTTCGCTTCCGGGCCGGACCGGTTTCAGGCCAGGGAGCGGACCTTGTCCTCCAGGAACTCCACGATCTCGTCGGCCTCGGCCCAGGTGATGGAGGCCACGCTGGCGGCCCGTTCCCGGATCTGCTCCATCTCCAGGCCCGTGACCTTGCGGATCATGAATTCGTCCACGTCGCCGCCCTCGCAGACCTTGCCGCAGCCGCCCAGGCTGCCCTGGAACTCGTGGCCCGCGAAGATGGGCACGGCGATGCGCAGCATGCCCGCCCCGCATTCCTCCACCACGGGCTTGCCCGAGGAGCGCAGCAGCTGCGCAAAATGCTCGCCCGCGCTGATGCAGACCGGGGAATGTCCCTGGTTGCTGCCCCGGATGGCCGGGCACAGCTCGTTGGCCCAGTGCTCGTTGGCCGCCACCGGGTGCCCCTTGGCGTCGTTGATGGATGGGTTCAGTCCGAAGCGCGCATGAAGCTCGCGGCCCACGGCCAGCCATTGGCCCATGTTCGGTCCGTTGTGCATGAAGGTCCCCCCTTTTCTCGCCCCTCGGCCTTGTTCCCGCGCGGTTCTCACGATAGAATCCACTCGTTCACTCGGCTTTTTCGACCCTAACCCGGCCCCAGGCCGGAGGCAAGCCGGTTTTCCCGCGCCTCCCCGGCCGGAGGAGCCCATGTCCCGAGACGAAAGCCTGCGCCAGCGATTCCGCCGCTTCAGCTTCGGCGTGCCCTGGAACCTCCTGCTCATCACGGCGGGGGCGCTCTGCGTGTCCTTCGCCATCAAGTCCCTGGCAGCGCCCTTCGGCCTGCTCACCGGCGGCATGTCCGGCCTGGGCCTGCTCTGCTACTACCTCATGCCCGCCGTGAGCCCGGGCTGGTGGTACTTCCTGCTGAACATCCCGGTCTTCGCCCTGGGCTGGGTCTCGGTGAGCCGCCGCTTCATCCTTTACAGCCTGTACGGCATGGCCGCGGTGACCCTGTTCGTGGAGATCATCCACTACACCGCGCCCATCCGGGACATCTGGCTGGCGGTCATCGCCTGCGGGGCCTGCATGGGCCTGGGCACGGGCCTGGCCATGCGCTCCCTGGGCTCCACCGGCGGAGTGGACATCCTGGCCGTGCTCTGCAAGGAGCGCTACAACATCTCCATCGGCACCTTCGACTTCTGGTTCAACGTGGCGGTCTTCGCCGTGGGCTTCGCCTTCCTGGATCTGAACGCCATGCTCTATTCCCTGGCCATGACGCTCATCATCTCGCTGGTCACGGACTACTGCCTGAACGTGTTCTCGGGCCGGATCATGGTCCTGGTCATCTCGGACAGGCCGCGGGAGGTGCTCGACGCGGTGCTCCGCCAGCTGGACCGCGGGGCCACGGTGCTCACGGGCCGGGGCGGCTACACCGGCCAGGACAAGCAGGTGGTCCTGACCATGATCAACAGCGTCCAGGTCAAGCGGCTGGAGGAGCTGGTTTATTCCATCGACGAACGGGCCTTCACCATCATGGGCTCGGGCTTCCACGTGCTGGGCGAGGGCTTCTCGCCGCGCAAGGTCTATTGAGGAGGCGGCTATGGAACGCGGCAACCCGGCGCGCCCACCGCGCTGCGTGGTCCTGCTCACGGACTTCGGCCTGGCCGACCCTTACGTGGGGCAGATGCGAGGGATCCTGGCCCGGCTGGCCCCGGGCGCCCCGGTGCTCGACCTGACCCACGGGGTCGCGCCCTTCAATCTGGCCCAGGCCGGGTATTTCCTGGCCGCCAGCGCCCCGCACTTCCCGGAGGACGCGGTCTTCACGGCCGTGGTGGACCCGGGCGTGGGCACGGCGCGGCGCATCGTGGCCGTGGAGCGCCGCCGCCAGATCTTCCTGGCCCCGGACAACGGACTTTTGGACCTGGTGCTCCAGGGCGGCGAGGCCTTGCGGGTCTTCGACCTGACCCCGGACGCCATCACCCTGGGCCGGGCCTCGGCCACCTTCCAGGGCCGCGACGTGTTCGCGCCCCTGGCCGCCCGGCTGGCCCTGGGCGAGCCGCCCTCGGCCCTGGGCACGGCCATGGACCCGGCCGGTCTGGTGCGCAGCCCCTGGGGCCGCCCCGAGCCGGAGGAGGGCGGGGTGGCGGCGCAGGTCCTGCACGTGGACCGTTTCGGCAACTGCGTGCTCAATCTGCGCCAGGACTTCGCCCTGCCGCCGGGCGAGGTGCGCTTGGCCGCGCCAAAGACTGTGGCCCTGCGCCGGGCGCGGACCTACGCCGATCTGACAGAGGGGCAGACGGGCCTGCTCCTGGGCAGCCAGGGCTTTCTGGAGCTGGCCCGCTTCATGGGCTCGGCCGCCGGGGAGCTGGGCCTGGAGCCCGGCGCGGCCGTGCGCCTGGCCTGGGGGGCGGCGTGAACTGCCTGGGGCGCTTCCTCCTGGTCCTGTCCTTTCTGACGCGGCTTGGCCCCGCGCGACAGGCCGAACCCGAGGACCTGGCCGGATGCCTGCCGTTCCTGCCCCTGGTGGGGCTCGTGCTGGGGCTGGCGCTCTGCCTGCCCTTCGGCCTGGGCCTTTTCGCGGGCAAGCCCTGGATCCAGGCCTGGCTGGCGGCCGGGCTCTCCCTGCTCCTGACCCGGGGCCTGCACCTGGACGGCCTGGCCGACGTGGCCGACGGGGTCACGGCCCACGCCAATCCGGCGCGCTTCTGGGAAGTGGTCAAGGACAGCCATTGCGGGGCCTTCGGGGTCATGGCCCTGGTCCTGGCCCTGCTGGGGCAGGTGGTGGTGCTGGAGTCGTTGTTCGCCGCGGGACGGCCCTGGAGCGCGGCCTGGGTCTTTTGCGCGGGGCGCTGCGCGGCCGTGGGCCTGGGCTACGCCACCCGCGAACTGGCACGGCCCGGCCTGGGCGCGCTGTTCCTGGCCGGGGCCACGCTGGAGAACACCCTCGCCGCCGTGGCCAGCACCGTGCTGGCCGGGGTCGTGCTGGCCCCGTCCTGGGGGCTGGCGGCCGCCCTGGTCCTGCCCCCCCTGGCGCTGTACCCGCTCTACCGCCTGGCCCGGCTGGTGGACGGGGTCAACGGCGACTTCCTGGGCGCGGCCGTGGTGCTGGGCGAAATCAGCGCAGGCCTGGGCCTGATCCTGGCGCTGTAGGCAGGCCCCGCAACCCCGTCCGTCAGGCCGCGGGCGGCAGGCGGCGGGCCACGCCCACGGGCTGGTACTGCGGGTTCCAGACCCCCCAGGGCATGCCGTTGTTGCCGGAAGTGAAGTAGAACGGGGCCAGGCGTTCCTTGAGGCCCTCCCCCTCGGTGAGCAGGGCGAAGATGCGGTCGTAGTCCGCGAAATTGCTCTCCGGCTCGCCTAGCCCGAACAATTCCACCAGGGATTTCTCCGAAAAGCACCAGCCCTTGGACGGCTCGTGGAACCAGTCCTGGTCCCGGGCGGCGCTGACCGTGATCCACATGGGCGCGCCGGGCTTGAGGGTGCGCTCCAGCTCGGCCACGGCCCGGCGCACGCCGGCGTGGTCGTTGTGCTCCAGGGCGGAGATGGAGACCACCGCGTCCAGGCAGTGGTCCGGCACCTGGGGCATGTGGCCGATGTCCGCCGTGTAGTACACGATGTCCGCCTTTTCCTCGGCGAAGAGGCGGGTGATGTCGTCCGGGGCCAGGCGGACCGGGGGAGGCGTCCGGCCGGGATAGGCGGCGTACATGTGCCGCACGTAGTCGGGATCGAGCTCGTCCCCGCTGTGGGCGGTCACGATGGAGCAGTGCTCGGCGTAGATCGGCCGCGGCACCCGGGGCGAGAAGTCGGTGGAGATGACGCGGTGTCCCATGCGCGCCAGCAGGACCTGGAGCATGCCCTGTCCGGCCCCGGCGTCCAGGATCAGGCTGCCGGGCGGCAGGGTCCGGGCGCGGTCCAGGATCCAGATGTAGTCCAGCAGATAGTGCCAGCCGAAGGGATGGTTCAGCGTCTCCTGGGCCTCGGTCACCAGGGCGGTGAGCTCGGGCTTGTTGCGGATCAGTTCCGGGGACAGCAGTTCAATGGCGTTCATGGGTCTCCTCGATCGTGTGTTCGCGGGCGGGCGGGGCCGGCCGCTGCGCATGGGCCGGGGCGGCCTCCCGGATCTGCCGCCGCTTGCGCTCCAGTTCGGGATGGCCGGGATCGGCCCGCTCCAGGTCGTCCAGGGCCCGGGACGCCTCGTCCAGGCGTCCGGCGTAGCGCAGGGCGTCGCTCATGTTGACCAGCACGTCCAGCCGTTCCGGGGCCAGTTCCAGAATGGCCCGGAACTGGGCCAGGGCCTCGTCGGTTCGGCCCTCCCGGGCCAGGATGCCCCCGCGGAGCTGCATGGCGTTCTGCACCACGTAGGTGGCGCGCCAGAAGCCGCCGCCCTCGGGGGGATACACGGCCAGGATGTCGTCCAGGGCCGCCATGGCCTCGTCCGGCCGCCCGCCGCGCACGGCCTCCACGGCTTCCCGCAGGCGGCGGGCGGCGAAGTCCTTGGCCGCGGCGTGGCCCGGAAAAAGCATCTGCAGGTGGGCGAAGGCGGCCCGGGCCTGGGCCCTGAGCCCGGACTCCAGGCACAGCCCGGCGTAGCCCGCGTGGGCCAGGTCCAGGAGCGGTTCGCGCCGGAGTGCGGCGCGGTACAGGGCCAGGGCACGGCCGGTGCATCCCAGGCGGCGGGCGGCCAGGGCCGCGAAAAAGGGGGGCCAGGGCGAGGGCTGCTTGCGGCCGGGCGGGATGGGCTTCCTGTCCGCGGCCAGGCTGGGGCTCGGCCGGGTCAGGGGGCCGTGCTGCGCGGCCATGTCCGCCACCAGCTCCAGGAGCCGGTCCGAGGCGTGTCCGTCCAGGGGCTCCAGATAGCGGCGGCGGGCCCGCTCCATGGCGGCCGCGTCCGGGCCGCGACCGGCGAAGGCCTCGGCCACGCCCCGGCGCAGCTCCTCGTGGGAGCGGACCAGCAGCACCGCGCCGGTGTCCACCAGTCCCTGGAGATGGTCCCAGCGGTAGCGCACGGCCACGCTGTCGCTGGCTGGGGGGGTCCTGTCGCCGTCGTAGCCCAGGCAGATCACGGGTTTTTCAAAGACCAGGGCGTCCAGGGACACGGTGCTGCCGGTGTTCACCACCACGTCGGCGTGGCGCAGGAGATTGATGTAGTCGCGGCTGTCCGAGTCCGAGCGTTCCACGTCCTTGCCGAAGTGGCCGAAGGTGTTGCCCCGGGTGACCACCACGTGGGGCGGGTCGTGCAGGGCGGACAGCTCCTGGTGCAGCAGGTCGTGGGGGTGCAGGCGCAGGAACAGGGTGGCGGGCCGGCCCCAGGCGTTTTCCCGGGCCAGCCGGGCCAGGCGGCGCACGATGTCCGGCTCGTGGGCCTTGATGGTGTTCGTGTTGGAGAAGAAGGCGATGATCCGGTTGCCCGCGGGGATGCCCCGGGCCGCAAGGAATCCGGCGCGGTCCTGGTGCATGGCCGGGTCGTGGAAGGCGTCGAGGTAGGGCGAGCCCAGCTGGTGGATGCGGGCCTCGGGCACCGCGTGGTGGCGGACCAGTTCGTCGCCCAGGGCCCGGCAGCCGACCACCAGGGCGTCGCAGTTCCGGGGCAGCGGCCCCTTGGTGGTGGCGTGGTCCCAGCTGTTGACCAGCCCGATGACCGGGATGCCGCGTTTGTTCGCCTCCACCACGTAAGCCCGGTTCTCGATGGCCTGGGCGAAGCCCAGGACCACCACGTCGGGACGGTGGTGGTCGAAGAGCAGCCGCGTCCAGGCGTCCGAGGTCGGGAGCAGGGGCGTGGTGCGCAGCCGGTGCAGCAGGGCGAAGGCCAGCGGGCTGTTCGCGGCGGGCCGGCCCATGCAGGGCGGGAAATAGTTGCTGAAGCGCATCTCCTTGAGCTGCTGCTCGGGGCTCATCTCCAGGCGCAGCCTCAGGTTGGCGAAGCCGTTCAAGGTGTTGAAGCGGTAGAGCAGGGTGCGCCAGAGATAGGTCTTGTCGAAGCGGTCGAAGGCCTGTTCCAGCCGGTGGCGCAGGGGCGAGGCCGCGATGCGGCGGAGGTATTCCGGATGCAGGGGATTGTTCGGCCTGGGAGTCATGTCCTCGGGCACGAGGTGCGGCGCTCCTGCCCGGGTCACGTGGGCCGCGTCGTCCGGCCGGGGGGAGACGAAGACCCCGCGCAACCGCCCGTCGGCGGCCAGGATGTCGTAGAACCTGGTATAGACCAGGTTGCGGAGCACAAACAGGTTGTGCACGAAAAACAGAGCGGTGGGCATTCGGTCTCTCTTTCGGCGGGGACGGGTCGCCCGTCTTGCGCCAAGCTCTTTTCGGCATCCACCGCCGGAGTCCCGGCGCAACGGCGTCGGGCCTTTGACGTCTCCGGTCTTTTTGCAGGGAAACGAGGGGGAATTTCGCCCTCCGGCGGTCCCGGCGAGGCAAATGAAGCAAGAATCCTGCCAAGATCACCCCGGCGGATCGATCTCCAGACGCCGGATGCCCCGCCGGGTCTTGTCGCAGCAGTACAGCACGCGGCGGCCTTCGTGCCGCGCCAGGAGCATGTGGACGAGGGTGGCCTTGCCCTCCGGGCTCATGGCCGCCAGGGCCGCGGTGTAGATGCGGCCCCGGGCGTCGCGCTTCATCAGGCATTCCTCGTCGGCCAGGAACAGCTCGTCCCCGTCGAGGACCACGGAGCGCAGGCTGGGGCGGGAGCAGGCCACGCGGACCAGGCGCGGGGCCGCTCCGGTTTCCGGCCGCTCGTAGAGGCAGAGCAGTCCGGGACGGAAGTTGAGCACCCACAGGCGGTCCCCGTCCGGAATCAGGCTCAGGGGGAAGGGGCACTGGGGCAGGTCCAGCCGTTGCAGGGCCTCCCGCCGGTCCGTGTCCGGCCGGGGCAGGGTCAGGACGTGGAAGCGGCCGTCGCGGCTGCCCAGGGCCAGGAAATAGAAGGTCCCGGAATCGGCCCACAGGCGGTAGGGGCTCCAGTCCTGGCCGAACGCGCCGTCGAAGCGTGCGAAGTCGAGGCGGTGGAGCGGCGACAGGTCCTTGTCCAGAAAGAGGCAGGCGCGGTGTGCGGCGGAAGTCAGGACCAGAGTGCGGCCGTCGATCAGGGCCAGGCCCGAGGCTGCGGACAAGGGGAAGGGTGTTTCGTCGAGCAGGCGGCCCGCGGCGTCGAAGCGGTGGATCACCGGCCGTCCGGCGTCCAGGGCGGCGAAACCGCCGTCCGGCAGGAGGGCCAGCTGGTGGCAGCGAACGTCACGGGGGGCCTCCAGGAGACCGGCGTGACGGAAGGCGAAGCGGCGGCGCACGGCCGCGGCCTCGTCCGCCGGAACCGCTCCCTGGGCCAGGTCTTCCACGGCTGCCCAGGCCCGGGCATTGTCCGGGGCGATGGCCAGCACCGCCTGCGCGGCCCGCAGCGTCTTCCTGGGATCGTCCTTGCCCCGGACCGCGTCCAGGGCGGCCAGGCGCGGCCCCAGGGCGTCCGTTTCGCGCAGCGCGTCCGGCAGCAGGTCCGCGGCCAGGAGCGCCTCGCCCATGCACAGGGGGTCGGCGCTGGAGAAGAGGGCTCCGGCCGTGTTGCGCAGGGTGCGCAGGAGTTCGCCGCGCACGGCGTCGTTCACGGCCGCTCCTCCTGTTCCTCGGCCTGGAGCAGGCAGCGGCAGAGCCCCAGGGGGCTGTCGCAGGCCAGGGCATAGGGAGGTTTCAGGGCCAATCCGGCCAGGGGGGAGTCGTCCCGCAGCCCGGCCAGTTCCCCGGACCGGGCCAGGACGATGGCCGTGCACGACTCGTAGATCTCGGGAAAAAGCTGGCGGCCCACGATGGGTTCGCCCCGGAACCGGTCCACGCAGGCCCGGCGCGCCGGATCAAAGCTCCAGAGCGGGGTGTCGGGAAAGGCGAATTCGGTGTGGGTGGCCTCGTTGCCGAAGGCCGGGGTCTGGAGGGCGACCAGCGCGCCGTCGGCCTCGTCCGGCAGGACGATTTCCGGGGCCGCGTATTCCCGGCCCGCCCACAGACGGCGGGGGGCACGGGCCGGGTCGCCCAGCCAGAGGCTGGCGGCTGCCATGGGCACGGGGCGCAGCCCGGCGAACGGCGCGAACTTGAGCAGGGCGCCCTCCAGCCAGAGATCGGCGCGCAGATAGAGGCGCGTCTCCCCGTTCTCCCGCAGTCCCAGGCAGTCCGGGGCCTCCCCGCCGAGGAAGGACAGGGCGGCCGGGGCCGGGTCCCGGGGGAACAGCAGGCGGCGGGCCGAACCGGTCCCCGGCTGCACGAACGCGGCGGCGATGGAGCAGGCCGCGTCCGGGGATTGGGGCACGTCGTCCAGGGGGGCCAGGGCGGTCCACGGCCGCTCTCCCTCCCCGCGCACCAGGACGTAGGGCCCGCCCTTGTCCGGGGTCCCGATGCCGTGCCCGGCCCAGTCCACGGCCATGGGGCGGGTCACGAAGGCCGCGGGCCGGGGGGCGTCTTGCGGGGTCATGCGCCGGGCCAGGCGGTCCAGTTCCGGCAGGTCCGGCCCGGCCGGGTCGAGACGCACCAGGGCGTCGGCGAAGCGCAGAAGGTAGTGGGCCTGGAGCTGCACCGGATGGTCTTCGGGCGGGCGCACGCCGATCAGGGGCCGTTGCCCGTCCCAGGCCGCCCGGGCTTGGTCGGCCAGGGACCCGTCCAGGAAGGGATGGCGGCAGTCGCAGACCAGCAGGGGCGCGTCCGGATCCATGTCCCGGGGCAGGAGCGCCGTGAGGCAGTCCCGGGTTCCCGGCGGCAGGGGGCGGTCGTGCTCCCGGGCTGCGGCTCCGGGCAGCTCCAGCACGGGCAGCACGGGTCGGGCCAGGGTCGCCACGTCCCGGTCGCTGGTGACCAGCAGGGGCGAGAGGCCGGGATGCCCGGCCAGGGTCCGGGCCGCGTGCAGGAAGAGCGGTTCGCCGCGTAGGGGGGCCAGGAGCCGGGCGCGGTCGTCCGCGTCCAGGGGCACGACGGGCAGCAGGCACTTCATGCCGCGTCCCCCGGGAAAAGGCCGCGTTCCAGGACCATGGCCGCCAGGCGCAGGTCCTCGGGCTCGTCGATGTCCACCAGGCCCCAGGGCTCCCGGACGTGGTGCACGTAGCATCCCCGGCAGGCCGGTCCGCGCAGGCGGTGGGCCGAGAACAGGCCGTAGCTGCGGAAGAGCAGGCCCTCCGGGCCGGCCAGGGCCTCGGGCGGGCGGCAGACGGGGCTCAGGGTCCCGTCCGGGGCCAGGGTGTGGTAGCGGGCGGTGCGGGCCGGGATGGGCCGCGCGGTGATCACCCGGCGATACCCCGTGAACAGGGTGTCCAGGAGAAAGTCGATGAGCCGCTGGGTGCGGAAGGGATGGGTGGGAAAGAGCAGGGCGTAGGCGTCCGGGGTCCATTCCGGGGCCAGCCGGGAGAGCAGCTCGGCCACGGCGTCGCCCACCACGGCCTTGTCGCCGCCCAGCTCCCGGGAACGCAGGAACGGGACCTCGGCCCCCCACTGCCGGGCCACGTCCGCGATCTCCTCGTCGTCGGTGGAGACCATGACCCGCGTCACCCGCCGGGAACGCAGGGCCGCCTCGATGGAATGGGCGATGAGCGGCCTGCCCCCCAGGTCCGCCAGGTTCTTGCGGGGAATGCCCTTGGACCCGCCCCGGGCCGGGATGACGGCCAGGACCGATTCGTTGCTCAAGGCCGCTCTCCGGCCCGGAAAAAGTCGTGCAGGCGGTCCGCGATGAAGAGTTCGGTCTTTTCCATGGACTCCCAGGTGGCCCCGCCGATGTGCGGGGTCACGAGCAGGTTGTCCCGCTGCTGGGCGGCGCGCAGGAGCGGCGTGTCCGGGGTCTGGTGTCCGGTGGGCTCGTTGCGGATCACGTCCAGGGCGGCCCCGGCCAGGCGGCCGGAGTCCAGGGCGGCGAGCAGGGCGTCCTCGTCGAGCAGCTCGCCCCGGGCGGTGTTCACCAGCATGGCCCCGTCCGGGAGCAGGGCCAGCTCCCGCGCCCCGATCAGGCCGGCGGTGCCCGGGGTCAGGGCCGCGTGCAGGCTCAGCACGTCGCTTCGGGGCAGCAGCTCCTCCAGCCCGGCGGCCATCTCCACCCCGGGCGGCGGCGCGGGACGGGCCGGATCAAAGGCCAGCACGCGCATGCCCAGGGCCAGGCAGTAGCCGGCCATCTTGGTCCCCACCCGGCCCAGGCCCACCAGGCCCAGGGTCTTGCCGCACAGGTCGCGGCCGCGCAGTTCGTCGCGGTTGAAGCGCCCGGAATTGACCCGGTTCACGGCCAGGGGAATGCGCCGCGTCAGGGACAGGAGCAGGGCCAGGGTGTGTTCGGCCGAGGCCGGAACCGTGTCCAGGAAGGCCCGCTCCCCGCGCAGGCTGAGGACCGTCACCCCGCGCAGGCGGGCCGCGTCCAGGTCCACGTGGTCCAGGCCCGTGGCGGCGCAGGCCAGGACCCGCAGCCGCGCGGCGGCCTCGAAGACCTCGCGGTCGATGCGGAAGGCGAAGCGCACGATGAGGCCGTCGTAGTCGGGCAGCGCGGCCAGGAGCCCGGCCCGGTCCAGGGCCAGGCAGTCCACCCGGGCAAAGGACTGGAGCCGCGCCAGGGCCTTGCCGCTGTAGTCCCGGGGCTCGGCGTTGAGGATGCGCGGGCGCTCAGTCACGGTCCCTCCGCCGCTGGATGAGGAATTCGGCCAGGAGCAGGTCGTCCTCGCTGTCGATGTTCACGGAGCGGCTCCAGGGCATGACGTGGGCGTGGAGCCGCCGGCCGTAGAAGGTCCCGCCGGCCGTGAAGACCTCGGTGCGGCAGG
>Ga0067045_1002769_pt1 | contig 92619 bp, 108 predicted proteins | sample TerdegcTABiofilm_FD_59184 | JGI IMG/M metagenome (GOLD analysis project Ga0067045, IMG submission 59184) | Combined Assembly of (Gp0054472, Gp0054536) Wastewater bioreactor microbial communities from Singapore -Terephthalate degrading...
CTCCTGGGTTCGACCACGACCACCGTGGTCGTCCTGATGCCCCTGATTTTCGTCCAGGGGCTCGTGGGGGTTTTCTTCACTTCCCTTTGCGTTGTCATGATCGTGGCGGTGGCAATCTCCCTGTTCGTTTCCGTCAGCTTCATCCCGATGGCCGGCAGCAAGGCCTTCACTACAAAAACCGAAAACTTTAGGCTGCACGGCTACACGGAAAAATTCCTGCGGAAACTCGAAACTGGCTACAGGGAACTTCTTTCCTGGGGTCTGGACAGACCACTGGAAATCTTCGGGATCGCCGCCGTGTTCATGATCCTGACAATCACCGGGTTCAGGTTCATCGGGACGGAACTCACCCCGGAAGCGGATACGGGCGAGATCTCAATCACTTTCCGGCTTCCCGAGGGCACTCGACTGGAAACGACGGATGCCCTGGTCAGGGAAGTCGTGGATTACGCCAGGAAGAACGTCCCCGAGCAGAAGTACGTCTTCGGCTGGGACGGACAGACAGAAGAAGGATACGGAATCGCCACGGGAAGCGACGAGGGAAGCAATGTCGGAACGGTGGGAATGAAGCTGGTTCAAAAGAAGGAACGGGATCGTTCGGCATTCGAAGTCGCCGAGCAGATCCGCAAATGGCTTGAAAGGAAGCCGGGAATCCAGAAGATGACCGTCCTCGTCACCTCGCCGATCCAGGCGATGTTCCTGGGTTCCAAGCCGGTCAACATCGAAGTGTACGGGGACGACCTGAAGTCGACGGTCCAGGTCGCGGAAGAAATCAAAAACCGGCTGGCGCGGATTCCCGGGGCCGTAGATGTGACGCTGAGCCAGAAACCCGAACGCCCGGAAATCCAGATCCTGATCGACCGGGAAAAGGCGGCCCTGCTGGGGGTCAGCACGGCATCCATCGCTTCCACGCTCCGAATGTACTTCTACGGGGTCGAAACGGGGGAAAGTTTCTGGCAGGGGGAGGACGACTACCCCATCCGGATACGATTGGACAACCGGCAGCGCGATACCATGGACGTCCTGGAAAGGCTGGTAGTCCCCTCTGCGACAGGGAAGGCCGTAAGGCTTGCTACGGTGGCAAGGGTCGTGCAGGACAGCGGGCCGTCAGAAGTGAACCGGAAGAACCGCCAGAGGTACGTGGTCGTCGAAAGCAACGTCCAGGGAAGGTCCCTGGGGCAGGTCACCGAGGCAGCCAGGAAAGAGATTGCCTCCATGCACTTGCCCCCCGGCACGAGGATTGCCTTCGGAGGGCAGGTCCAGGAGCAGGCCGATGCCTTCCGCCAGCTCGGCCTCCTGGTGCTGCTGGGGATCACCCTCGTGTACATGGTGATTGCCGCCCAGTACGAGGCGCTCCTCGATCCCTTCATCATCCTGTTCAGCGTTCCCTTTGCGCTGACGGGTGTGGTCATGGCCTTTCTCCTCTCGGGGCTTTACATTTCGATGCAGGCGTTCCTGGGAGTCATCATGCTGGTAGGGATCGTCGTAAACAACGCCATCGTCCTTCTCGACTACGTGGGACTTCTCCGGGCCAGGGGCATGAGGCTTCGCGAGGCTCTTCTCGAAGCCGGAGAACGGCGCCTCAGGCCGATCCTGATGACGATGCTGGCGGCCTTTTTCGGGATGCTGCCCATGGCCGTCAGCCGGGGGCAGGGGGCGGAGTTGTGGAGGCCCCTTGCGGTTTCGGTGATGGGGGGCCTTGCCCTTTCGACCCTAATCACGCTGGTCCTGGTCCCGACCGTCTACCTGGTCCTGGAAACGAAGTTGAGAAAGAAGCCGCGGTATGCCGAGGCAAAGGGAGGCGAATGAGGTGAAGCTGGTCTGGATCCTGTGCAACGAGAGCATCGCGGAGGAGGTCCGGGCGGTTCTGGATGAAACGCCCGTCAACGGCTACACCGTCTGGCAGAACGTCCTTGGGGTCTCCCCCAGGGAAGCCCACTGGGGAGACGCGGTCTGGCCGGGGAAAAATTGGGCCTTCATGGCCGTGGACGAGGAGGAACGCACCGGCCGCCTGATCGGGCTGCTAAAGGAACTCAAGGGTGAAGATCACGTTAGGAGGGCAGGACTCAAGGTGTTCGTCCAGGAAGTCCAGGAAACTCTTTGAAAAATGGGTCCTTTTCTCCGGTTGACAAGCCCGTTCCTCCAGTTATAATAGCTAGCGCACCTCGCCGGCGTAGCTCAGCTGGTAGAGCAGCTGACTTGTAATCAGCAGGTCGTCCGTTCGATCCGGATCGCCGGCTCCAAAATGAGAGGTTGCAGTGAAGCGTGGTAGGGTGGCCGAGTGGTCAAAGGCAGCAGACTGTAAATCTGCCGGCTAGCGCCTACGTAGGTTCAAATCCTACCCCTACCACCACTGATTTATAGAGGGTGGGCCGACTTAGCTCAGCAGGTAGAGCACATCCATGGTAAGGATGGGGTCTCCGGTTCAAGTCCGGAAGTCGGCTCCAGGCTTTGAAATGGGAGATCCGGGGCTGACGTTCCGGGTCTCTTTTAGCATGAGGGGCCTTGTGATAAAATCAGACCCTATGGAACAAAATTGTTGAATCATGATTACTTCAGCAGGGAGGGTATCCAAAGATGGCGAAGGAGCATTTTGAGAGGACGAAGCCGCACCTGAACATCGGCACGATCGGTCACATCGACCACGGGAAGACGACGCTGACGGCGGCGATCACGAAGACGCTGTCGCGGAAGGGATACGCGGACTTCACGCCGTTCGACATGATCGACAAGGCGCCGGAGGAGCGGGAGCGGGGGATCACGATCAACATCGCGCACGTGGAGTACCAGACGGACAAGCGTCACTACGCGCACATCGACTGCCCGGGCCACGCGGACTACATCAAGAACATGATCACGGGAGCGGCGCAGATGGACGGGGCGATCCTGGTGGTGTCGGCGGCGGACGGTCCGATGCCGCAGACGCGGGAGCACGTGCTGTTGGCGCGGCAGGTGAACGTGCCGGCGCTGGTGGTGTTCATGAACAAGGTGGACATGGTGGACGATCCCGAGCTTTTGGACCTGGTGGAGATGGAAGTGAGGGACCTTCTGAACAAGTACGATTTTCCGGGGGACGACGTGCCGGTGGTGCGTGGGAGCGCGTTGAAGGCCCTGGAGTCGGACAGTGACAACGAGTGGACGGAAGGGATCCTGAACCTGATGAAGGCATGCGACGAGTACATTCCGGAGCCTGTTAGGGAGACGGACAAGCCGTTTTTGATGCCGATCGAGGACGTGTTCACGATCACGGGCCGCGGGACGGTGGTGACGGGCCGAGTGGAGCGGGGGCAGATCCACGCGGGCGAGGAAGTGGAGATCGTGGGCATGAGGGACACGCAGAAGACGGTGGCGACGTCGCTGGAGATGTTCCGGAAGATCCTGGACGACGCGATGGCGGGGGACAACGTGGGGATCCTGCTGCGCGGCATCGACAAGGACGACGTGGAGCGTGGGCAGGTTGTGGCGAAGCCGAAGAGCATCACGCCGCACAAGCATTTCAAGGGCGAGGTGTACGTGCTGAAGAAGGAAGAGGGAGGCCGTCACACGCCGTTTTTCTCGGGTTACAAGCCGCAGTTCTACTTCCGGACGACGGACGTGACGGGAGAGATCGCGCTTCCGGAAGGCGTGGAGATGGTCATGCCGGGAGACAACAGCACGTTTGAAGTGAAGCTGATCGTGCCGGTGGCGCTGGAGCCGGGCCTTCGCTTTGCGGTCCGGGAAGGCGGCCGCACGGTGGGTGCCGGCGTCGTCACCGAGATTCTCGACTAGTTGTCGGGAGGGGACAGCCTTGGCAAAAAGGATACGCATCAACCTAAAAGCGTTTGACCATCGCGTGCTTGACGCTTCTGCGGTCCAGATCGCCGAGACCGCTGAGCGGACAGGCGCGAAGGTTTCAGGACCGATTCCGATCCCGACGGAGATCAACAAGTTCACGATCCTCAAATCTCCGCACAAGGACAAGGATGCTCGGGAGCAGTATGAAATTCGGACACACAAGCGCCTCATCGACATCGTAGACCCGACGCAGAAGACGATGGAGGCCTTAATGCAGCTGAATCTCCCTTCCGGAGTGGACATCCAGATCAAGTTGTAGCTTTCGGGGGGAGCTCTGAGCGAAAAGGAGCTGAATCGGATGAGCATGGGAATTCTGGGACGGAAGATTGGAATGACGCAGATCTTCGACGAAGAGGGAAGAGCCGTCCCCGTAACGGTTGTGGAAGCGGGACCGTGCCCGGTCCTCGCTGTCAGGACACAGGAAAAGAACGGATACACGGCGGTCGTCCTGGCCTTTGGGCCGAAAAAGGCGAAAAAGGTTTCGAAGCCGATGAAGGTTGTGTTTGAGAAGGCCGGAATCGAGCCGAAAAGGTGGATCCGGGAATTCCGAATTGAGGATGTTACGCCGTACCAGCCCGGAACGGACGTGAAAGCCACGATTTTCGAAGCAGGGGAGTTCGTGGACGTGACAGGCGAGAGCAAGGGCAAGGGAACGGCCGGTGGAATGAAGAGGTATGGCTGGGGGGGCGGACCCGCGTCCCACGGCCAGTCGAAATGGCACCGCCGCCCCGGTTCTTCCGGAGCCCACAGCTATCCCGGGAGGGTCTTCAAGGGACACGGGAACCCAGGGCGCATGGGGAACGAGCGGGTCACGGTGAAGAACCTGAAGGTGGCAGCGATTGACGCCGAGAACAACCTGATCCTGATCAGGGGAGCCATCCCCGGGGCGCGCAACGGCCTCGTGATGGTCCGAAAGAAGCACTAGGCGGCGGAAGGAGGGGGGAAAGACCATGCCTACCATGAAGTTGATCAATTTTGAGGGCGAAGTCGTAGGAAGCCTCGAACTTTCCGACGCCGTGTTCGGTGCGCCCATCCATGTTCCTGCGATGCACCAGGTTGTCGTTGCCCACCTGGCCAACGCACGGCAGGGGACTGCCAGCGCCAAGACACGAGGAGAAGTGAGTGGCGGGGGGCGCAAGCCCTTCAGGCAGAAGCACACCGGGAGGGCTCGAGCCGGGAGCACGCGATCCCCGTTGTGGCTAAAGGGTGGAGTCGCCCATGGACCGAAGCCGCGCGATTACAGCCAGAAGGTCAACCGCAAGGTGAGACAGCTGGCAATGCGGAGCGCGCTTTCCCTGAAGGCGACCGAGGATCGGATGGTCATCGTGGAAAACGGCGATTTCGGAACCCACAAGACCAAGGCGATGCTGGCTTTTCTCGGAAAGATCGAAGCGAAGCGCAAGCCGCTGATGGTGATTGACGAATCGAAGGAGAACATCTACCGTTCTGCGGCAAACATCCCCGGAGCCAAGGTGATTCATGTGGACAGCCTGAACGTCTATGACATCCTGAACCATGAACACCTGATCCTGACGCGAGCTTCCGCCGAGAAACTGCAGGAGGTGTACGGCCGATGAACCTCGTAGCGCATGATGTGATTATCCGGCCGATCATCACGGAGAAGTCGAACCGCCAGATGGAGCACAACAAGTACGCTTTCGAGGTCCATCCGAAGGCGAACAAGGTTTTGATCCGCCAGGCAGTCGAGGAAGTCTTCAAGGTGAAGGTCGAAAGCGTCAACACGATCAAGGTTCGCTCCAAGCCGAAACGCCTGGGCGTGTTCCTGGGGCGTTCCCGTTCTTGGAAGAAAGCCATCGTGACCCTTGCTGCGGGCGAGCGCATCAAGTTCTTCGAAGGCGCGAGCGCCTAGGGTACGAGAGGAGAACGAACATGGCGATGAAAAAATTCAAACCCACAACGCCGAGTCGCCGAACGATGGCGAACTCGGACTATACGGAAATCACGTCGACAACGCCTGAGAAGAGCCTGCTCGAGCCGCTGAAGAAGACGGCAGGCCGGAACAATACCGGGCGGGTGACGATGCGTCATCGCGGAGGCGGAAACAAGCGCCAGTACCGCAAAATCGATTTTAAGCGCGACAAGATCGGAATCCCGGGAAAAGTAGCTACGATCGAATACGATCCGAACCGCTCCGCCAGGATAGCGCTCGTTCACTACGCCGACGGGGAAAAGCGGTACATCCTTGCTCCTTCCGGCCTGGCGGTTGGCGCGCAGATCATGGCGGGCCCGGGAGCGGATATCAAGCCCGGAAATGCGCTCAAGATGATGGATATCCCGGTGGGAACCGTCGTCCACAACATTGAGCTTGAACCTGGCCGGGGAGGAGTCCTGGTCCGTTCTGCCGGATCCAGCGCACAGCTGATGGCAAAAGAGGGGAAATACGCCTACGTCAGGATGCCCAGCGGTGAGCTCCGGCTTGTCCTTCAGCAGTGCATGGCCACGATCGGCCAAGTGGGGAACGAGGAACACGAGAACGTTGTGGATGGAAAAGCTGGAAAAACTCGCTGGCTTGGCCGCAGACCGAAGGTTCGGGGAATGGTCATGAACCCCGTTGACCATCCGATGGGCGGCGGCGAAGGGTGCAGCAAGTCGAACAAGCATCCTGTTTCTCCATGGGGAACTCCAGCCAAGGGATACAGAACCCGCAAATCGAAGCCGTCCGACAAGATGATCGTTCGGCGTCGGTACGCGAAGTAGAGGCTGAGGAGGGAAGGACATGGCAAGGTCCACGAAGAAGGGGCCCTTTGTCGAGCTGAAGCTCCTGCACCGGGTCGAAATGATGAACGAGACGGCAAAAAAGGCAGTCATCAAGACCTGGTCGAGGCGATCGACGATCGTGCCCGCCATGATTGGGCACACCATTGCGGTTCATAACGGAAAAACGCACATCCCCGTGTTCATCACGGAAAACATGATCGGGCACAAGCTCGGCGAGTTTGCACCGACGCGCAAGTTCGGGGGACATGCCGGGCAGGAACGCGCTTCCGGCGTGAAGTAGGGGGTTGAGGAAAAGATGGAAGCACGAGCGATCTCAAAGGGACTGCACATCTCCCCGACGAAGCTGCGCCAAGTGCTCAGCCTGATTCGCGGGAAAAAGGCGGACGAAGCCCTCGCGATCCTGAAGTTCACCCCCAAAAAGGCGGCGCGGTACGTGGAAAAGGCATTGCAGAGCGCGTTGGCCAATGCGGACAACAACTATGGAATGGATGTTGACAAGCTTGTCGTTACCGAAGCCTTTGCCGACCGGGGAGCAGCCATGAAGCGGTTTCGCCCCGTCTCGATGGGCCGGGCTCATCCGTTCAAGCGGACGTCCAGCCACTTGACCATCGTGGTCTCGGAACGCTAAGGAGGGGTGACCGTGGGTCAGAAGATTCATCCCGTGGGGATGCGGTTAGGAATCATTCGCGACTGGGAATCCAAATGGTTCGCCAGTGGCAGGAACTATGCCAAGAACCTTCACCAGGATCTCGAACTCCGGCAGTGGATCATCGATCGCTGGAAACCCGCTGGCGTTTCCAAGGTAGAGATCGAGAGAATCGGGAATGTTATCGCGTTTACGGTTTCGACCGCCCGGCCTGGGGTAGTAATCGGAAAAGGCGGGACCGAAATCCAGAAGGTTCGGGAGGAACTGCAGGCGAAAACCGGATTGCGGGTGATGATCAATGTACAAGAGATCAAGAACCCGGATATGGAAGCCTCCATACTGGCAGAAAGCGTCGCCTCTTCGTTGGAAATGAGGGTCAGCTTCCGCCGGGCCATGAAAAAGGCGATCTTCCGCGCGATGAAATCCGGGGCCAAGGGGATCAAGGTCCAGTGCGGAGGAAGGCTTGGCGGGGCGGAAATCGCAAGGACCGAATGGTATCTTGAGGGCCAGCTCCCTCTTTCGACCCTGCGAGCCGATATCGATTACGGTTTTGCCGAGGCCAGGACGATTTACGGAGTCATCGGCGTCAAGGTTTGGGTTTACCGTGGCGATACCGCCTACAAGGCCCGGAAAACGGCCAAAGAGGGCGCAAAGGAAAGGGGTTAATGCACCATGCTTATGCCTAGCCGCGTTAAATACAGGAAACCCTTCCGAAGGCCCCTGAGTGGTCGAGCGAAGGGAGCCACCCAGGTGGATTTCGGGGATTACGGTTTGCAGGCCCTGGATTGTGCCTGGATTACCGCGAGGCAGATCGAGGCGGCGCGTGTCGCGATCTCGAGAAAAATGAAGAAGGGCGGCAAGATCTGGATCCGGATTTTCCCGGACCGTCCCTTTACGAAAAAGCCGCTCGAAACCCGAATGGGAAAGGGAAAGGGGAATCCCGAATTCTGGGTCGCCCCGGTCAAGAGGGGGCGGATCATGTTTGAAGTTGCCGGTGTCACTCGGGAAGTTGCCGAGGAAGCCTTCCTCACGGCGGGTCACAAACTGCCGATCAGGGTCCGGTTTGTTGCCCGGGAAGGGCTGGGTGGTGAATAGACCATGAAGGCAAAGGATTTTAGGGATCTCACTTTGGAAGAACTTCAGGACAAGCATCGTCAGTACAAGGAAGAGCTTTTCAACCTGCGTTTCCAGAGCGCCATCGGGCAGCAGGGAAACCATAGCCGAATTTCGGAAGTCAAGCGGACCATCGCAAGAATTCTCACGGTGAAGCGCGAGAAGGAAATTGCCATGGAACGCGCGACTGCAAGGAGGTAACGGACGATGGAGGAGAGAACCTCTCATCGGAAGACGCGGATCGGCACCGTCGTCAGCAACAGGATGCAAAAGACGATCGTTGTCCGCGTGGATCGGATGGCAAAGCACGCGCTTTATGGAAAGCCGGTGCTGAAGTTCAAGAAATACATGGCACACGACGAAGAAAACACCTGCCGGATCGGCGACCAGGTTCTGATTGAGGAGACGCGTCCCCTGAGCGCCCATAAGCGCTGGGTGTTGAAGGAAGTCCTGCGCCGGGCCCCGATTCTCGGTGCGGAAACCGGTGACGAGGAGGCGTAGGCAATGATCCAGCTTAGGACGGTTCTCAACGTTGCCGACAATTCCGGTGCAAAAAAGATCATGTGCGTCCATGTCGTGGGTGGCAGCCAGAGATTCGTCGGTTCCGTCGGGGACGTCATCGTTGCCTCGGTCAAGGAAGCCATCCCCAATAGCAACATCTCGAAAGGGCAAGTGGTCAAGGCCGTGATTGTGCGGACCAGCAAGGAGATCCGGAGGAAGGATGGCTCGTACGTCCGCTTCGATGACAATGCCGCGGTCATCATCGACAACAACGGAGATCCGAAGGGGACTCGCATCTTTGGGCCCGTTGCCAGGGAGCTTCGCGAGAAGAAGTACATGCGGATCGTCTCGCTGGCACCTGAAGTAGTGTAGGAGGCTCTTGTCATGGGAAAGATGAGAATAAAGAAAGGCGATCGGGTTCACGTCATCTCCGGGAAGGATGCGGGGAAGGAAGGTAAAGTCCTCCGGAACATCCCCTCCAAGGACATGATCGTCGTCGAGGGGGTCAACCTTGCGACCAAGCACGTCCGCCCGACACAGAAAAACCCGAAGGGCGGGATCATCAAGCAGGAGACCCCGATCTACGCGGCAAAGGCCATGCTCGTTTGCCCCGCCTGCGGAAAGCCCACGCGAGTCGCCCGAGCTTTCATGGACGATGGGCGGAAAGTGCGGCTCTGCAAGAAGTGCGGCGAAATCGTAGACAAGGTGTAGGGAGGAGGCTTCTTTGACCATGGTTCCGCGTTTGCAGACAAAGTATAAGGAAGAGGTCGTCCCGCGCCTGATGAAGGAGTTTTCCTACAAGAACGTCATGGAAACGCCGCGTATCGAGAAAGTGGTGGTGAATATCGGCGTTGGCGAGGCGAAGGTCGACATCAAGTACATGGATGCGGCCATCAACGAGTTGGCCCAGATCACAGGGCAGAGGCCCGTCTTGAAAAGGGCAAAGAAATCCGTCGCCGGGTTCAAGCTTCGTGAAGGGATGCCCGTCGCTTGTTCCGTCACCCTTCGGGGAACGAAGAAGTGGGAGTTCCTGGATCGGCTACTGTCCCTTGCCCTTCCCAGGATCAAGGACTTCCAGGGGGTTTCCCGGAAAGGATTTGACGGCCGAGGGAATTTTAACCTGGGGCTGAAAGAGCAGTTGATTTTCCCCGAGATCGACTACGACAAGGTCATCCGTGTCCGTGGCATGAACATCACGATCGTCACGACGGCAAAAAGCGACGAAGAGGCCTACCTCCTTCTCAAGGAGTTGGGTATGCCGTTCAGTCGTTAAGGAGGTTATTCAAGATGTCGAGGACGGCCCTTGAAGTCAAGGCGAAGAGGGAACCGAAATTCAAGGTGCGCAAGGTGAACCGTTGCCCTCTTTGCGGGCGCGTTCATTCCGTGTTGCGCAAGTTCAACATGTGCCGTTGCTGCTTCCGCAAGCTGGCCCGTGAGGGGAAAATCCCCGGCGTGGTCAAGTCGAGCTGGTAGCCGCGAGAGCAAAAGGAGGCAGAGGAAATGTACGTGACCGATCCCATAGCGGATATGCTCACGCGCATCCGGAATGCGAATACGGTTTTCCAGGAAACCGTTGATGTCCCGATGAGCAAAATGAAGCTCGAAATCGCGAAAATCCTCAAGGAAGGGGGCTATATTCGCAATTTCAAGGTTTTGAACGACGCCAAGAAGCCGATTTCGATGCTGAGGCTGGTGTTGAACTACGGGCCCAACCGCGAGCGCGTGATCCAGGGGCTTCGCAGGATCAGCAAGCCTGGTCGTCGAATCTACGTCAACAAGAGTGATTTGCCCAAGGTCATGGGAGGGCTCGGAGTGGCTATCATTTCCACCTCGCAGGGATTGATGACGGATGCCACAGCCCGTTTCAACGGCCTGGGAGGCGAAGTCATCTGCTACGTCTGGTAGTGGGGGGGGTGTAGTCCTTGTCTCGAATTGGAAGAAAAAGCATTCCGCTCTCCAAGGGCGTTCAGGTTTCAGTGGAGGGACGGCACGTCAAAGTAAAGGGACCGAAGGGCGAACTTTCGATGGACCTGCTGCCGTGCGTGGACGTATCGCTCGAGGAGGGCCAGATCGTCGTCACCCGCAAGGATGATGAAATCAAGTCCAGGGCTTTCCACGGCATGACCCGCGCGTTGCTGAACAACATGGTCGTGGGGGTTAGCGAAGGGTTCCAGAGGCAGCTGGAAATTGTCGGGGTCGGCTACAGAGCCCAGATGCAGGGGAAAACGCTCATCCTGAACCTGGGATATTCTCACCCGATCCAGGTGGAGCCGCCCGCAGGTATCGAGATCCAGACCGACGGCCCGACAAAGATCCTGATCAAGGGAGCCGATAAGCAGGCTGTAGGACAGCTCGCGGCAAACATCCGCGGCTTCCGTCCGCCCGAGCCCTACAAGGGGAAGGGGATCCGCTATGCGGGAGAGTTCATCATTCGCAAGGCCGGTAAGGCTGGATCGAAGAAGTAGCCGAGGTGAAAGAGCATGATTAGGAAGCGAAGCCGAAACGAGATGCGGTTGATCCGGCACCAGCGCCTCCGCCAAAAGCTTTCGGGGACGGCAGAAACGCCCAGGCTTTCCGTTTTCAGGAGCCTGAAGCATATTTACGCCCAGGTCATCGATGACGAAAAGGGAACCACGCTTGTGGCCGTTTCGACCCGTGAGAAGGCCGTTGCGGAACAGCTGAAGGGAACCGGGAATGTCGAAGCGGCGAAATTCGTCGGCAAGCTGGTTGCGGAGCGAGCCCTTGAAAAGGGGATCCAGGCTGTCGTATTCGACCGGGGCGGCCATATGTACCACGGTCGGGTAAAGGCCCTGGCTGATTCCGCCCGCGAGGCCGGGCTGAAGTTTTAGGAGGGGAAGGGCCGATGGCAGCCAGAATGCAAAAAGCAACCGAGAACGAGCTGACCGAACGCGTCGTTTGCATAAAGAGGGTCAGCAAGGTGGTCAAAGGCGGCAAGCGATTCAAGTTCAGCGTGCTGGTGGTCGCCGGAGACGGTAACGGACAGGTCGGCGTCGGGATGGGCAAAGCCCGTGAGATTCCCGAAGCGGTGCGGAAGGGTATCGAAAAGGCAAAGAAGAGCATGGTGCCCTTGAAAAAGGTGGGTAACACCGTTGCGCACCCGATCATCGGACGCTTCGGCGCGGCGGAAGTTCTTCTCAAGCCGGCCGCGCCCGGTACGGGCGTTATCGCAGGTGCGGTTGTCCGGGCCATTATGGAGCTGGGCGGAGTGAAAGATGTGCTGACAAAAGTCATCGGAAGGACTTCCAATCCCATCAACGTGGCCTACGCGACTTTCGAAGCCCTTCGGGCAATGAGGACGCCTGAAGAGACCCTTCGGCTTCGGGGGAAGGACCGGAAGCCCGTTCAGGCAGAATAGGAGGCCCGAACATGGCAAAACTGAGGATCACTTGGAAGCGGAGTTGCATCGGACGCCCTGACAAGCAGGAGAAGACAATCCGGGCTTTTGGGTTCAAAAAGCTGAACGATACGGTCGAGCTGGAGGATTCGCCCCAGATCCGGGGAATGATCAACGCAGTCCATCACCTAGTCGACTGGGAAGCCATCGAGAAATAGGAGGGAGATCCCATGCACCTGCACGATCTCAGTCCCGCCCCGGGATCCCGGCGTAAGCCCAAAAGGCTCGGGTGCGGAGTTGGAAGCGGAACCGGAAAGACAGCCGGAAAAGGACACAAGGGACAGAAGGCCCGAACGGGAGGAGGAGTCGGCCGTGGTTTCGAAGGCGGCCAGATGCCGATCCAGAGACGGGTTCCAAAACGGGGATTCAACAATGCCCGCCACTCCGTGACCTACGAAGTGGTCAACCTGAAGTCGCTTGAAGAACGGTTTGAAGCCGGGACGGAAATCACTGCCGTGGAACTTCTTTCTGTCGGCCTGATCCATGGGAACAGGGACGGGGTGAAGATCCTCGCTACGGGAGAGCTGACCAAGGCATTCAACGTCAAAGCCAGCTCTTTCAGTGCAAAAGCCGCCGAGAAAATTGCTGCTGCAGGCGGAAAGGCAGAGGTGATCTAGGTGCTCGACTCCGTCCGCAACGCGATGCGGTTGCCTGACCTGAAACGTCGGATACTCTTCACTCTTGGCGTGCTTTTCGTCTTCCGCCTTGGAGCTCACATCCCGACGCCCGGGATCGACGGAACCGCAATGTCGAGGTTGTTCGAACAGGGCGGGGTGCTAGGTTTCCTGGATCTTTTTGCGGGCGGGGCACTCCGGCGCTTCAGCATTTTTGCGCTCGGCGTGGGGCCCTACATCAATGCGAGCATCGTGATGCAACTCTTGGTCGTGGTGTTCCCTGCTCTGGAGAAGCTTCAGAAAGAGGGCGAGGAAGGCCGGAAGAAGATCGTGGCCTACACTCGCTGGAGCACCGTCGCTTTCGCAGCTGTTCAGGCTCTGGGGCTCTCTTTCTGGCTGAGGGGGCTTGGAATCTTCTCGGGCACTCCGTGGGATCTGCTCCTCGTGGTGGCGACGATCACGACCGGGTCGATCGGTGTGATGTGGCTTGGGGAAATCATCTCCGACCACGGGATCGGCAACGGGATCAGCCTCCTGATCTTTGCGGGGATCGTGGCGCGCATCCCCGAGGCGATTGTACAGACTTGGACGAGCGTCAGCTCAGGCCAGATGAATTTCCTGGCACTGCTTCTCGCGCTTGTCCTCATGGTCGCGGTTGTCGCGGGATGCATCCTGTTGCAGGAAGGGCAACGCCGTTTGCCGGTCCAGTATGCAAAGCGGGTTGTCGGAAACAAGGTCTATGGCGGACAGAGCACCTTTATCCCCTTGAGGGTCAACCAGTCAGGGGTCATTCCGATCATCTTCGCTTCGTCGGTTCTGCTGCTTCCCTACACGATCGCCCGTTTCTTCCCGGGGAACGTCGGGGCTTTCATCCAGAGGACCTTTTCACCGAACAGCCTCGTTTACATGGTGCTGTACGTGGCGTTGATCATCTTCTTCGCCTACTTCTACACGGCGGTCGTCTTCAATCCGGCTGACGTGGCAAACAACATGAAGAAATACGGCGGGTTTATCCTTGGGATCCGTCCTGGAAAGCCGACCTCGGATTACATCGAAAAGGTGATGACGCGGATCACGCTCGCCGGGGCGATTTTCCTCTCCCTGATTGCCCTGCTGCCGAACCTGATGACTCAAGTCATGGGGATCAACACGTTCTATTTCGGGGGGACGGCGATCCTGATCGTAGTCGGCGTGGCCTTGGACACCGTTCAGCAGATCGAGGGACAGCTCCTGATGCGCCATTACGAGGGCATCCTGAAGCGCCGAGATAGGGCCGGACTGTTCAAGATGTGAGGTTGAACGGCATGCGCCTCATCTTTTTGGGCCCCCCGGGATCCGGGAAAGGAACCCAGGCTGCAAAACTGATCGAGAAAGTCCAAGTGGCGCACATTTCCACGGGAGACATCCTTCGGGAAAACGTGAAATTGGGAACGGCCCTCGGCATGAAAGCGAAAGAATTCATGGATGCCGGGAAACTCGTTCCGGATGACCTGATCATCGAAATGATGAAACGGCGGCTTCAGGACGGGGATTGTGCGAGGGGGTTTATCCTCGATGGTTTCCCCAGGACTGTCCCCCAGGCCGAAGCCCTGGAAAAGATGCTGAACGAACTTGGATTGAAGCTGGATGCGGTAATCCTCTTCAAGGTCTCAGACGAGGTCGTGGTGGAGCGCCTTTCTGGACGCAGGGGCTGCCGGAATTGTGGGGCCATCTATCACATCCGGTTCAAGCCCAGCTCTCGGGGAGATTCCTGCCAGATTTGCGGAGGCGACCTGGTTCAAAGGGAAGATGACCGCGAAGAAGTGATCCGAAAACGGCTGGAGGTCTACCATTCCCAGACCGCGCCGCTCGTGGGCTTCTACAGGGAAAAGGGAATGCTTCTCGAAGTGGATGCCGGCAAGTCCAGCGACGAAGTCCTGAAAACCATTCTGGACGCCCCCTGGGGAAGGTCAGAATGATCACCTTGAAAACCGAAGAGCAACTAGTCCTGATGCGCAGGGCAGGCCAAATCGTGGCGGACACCCTTCGGCTCCTACGGGATAAAGTCAAGCCGGGAGTGGACACCTACACCCTTGACGAGCTTGCCTACGACACCGTGGTCAAAAGAGGCGCGCGCCCGGCTTTCAAGGGATATCGCGTACCCGGGATCCGCAGGGCGTTCCCGGGCACGCTTTGCATCTCCGTCAACGACGAAGTCGTTCATGGGATTCCGGACAGGAATCGTCGGCTGGAGGAAGGGGATATCGTCAGCTTTGACATGGGCGTCGAGTTTGGTGGATACTACGGAGATGCCGCCTGCACTTACGGCGTGGGGAAAGTTTCAGACACACGCCGGAAATTGATGGAACATGCGCTCGAGTCGCTTCACCGCGCGATATCGGTTGTTCGCGACGGGGCAACCGTCGGAGACATCGGACATGCGGTGGAGAGCTACATCCTTTCCAAGGGCTACGGCTTGGTGCGGACGTATGCGGGGCACGGAATAGGAAGAAAGCTTCACGAGGCTCCCCAGATCCCGAATTTCGGACGGCCGGGGAGCGGGGTTACCCTCAAAAAGGGGATGACCATCGCGATCGAACCCATGGTGATGACAGGCGGAGAAGAAGTCGTCACGGGGAAAGACGGCTGGACAGTCCTGACGGCCGATCATTCCGATGCGGCTCATTTTGAGCACACGGTCCTGGTTTGTGAAAGCGGGTCGGAGATCCTCACGCCATGGGAGAGTTGATCTTCTTGACCGGAGAGGAAAGGGACACGATGGGAAGGATTGCCGCTTCCGGGCAAGGATTCCGTAGCGAGGAGGTCGATTGATCCGCATGGCGAAGGATGACGTGATCGAAGTCAAAGGCAGGGTCGTTGAACCGCTCCCGAATGCCATGTTTCGGGTGGAGCTGGAAAATGGGCATCGAATCCTTGCCCATGTTTCGGGAAAGATGAGGATGCATTTTATTCGCATCCTGCCGGGCGATCAGGTGTTGATCCAGCTTTCCACCTATGACTTGACACGGGGTCGGATCGTGTATAGATATAAATGATCGCGATAAACCCCTTCCCGTATTAAGAGGGATTGAATCGTTGAGAATGGAATGGGAGTGTGAGGAAATGAAGGTCAAGCCTTCGGTGAAACCGATTTGCGAACATTGCTCAGTGATCAAAAGGCACGGCGTTGTGCGCGTGATCTGCAGCAAGAACCCGCGGCACAAGCAAAGCCAGGGACCAAGGAGGCCATAGGACGATGGCGCGTATTGCTGGAGTGGACTTGCCCCGGGAAAAGCGGGTAGAAGTTGCCCTGACCTATATTTATGGAATCGGGCCTGCGAAATCAAAGGAGATCCTTGCCGCGACGGGCGTGAATCCGGATACGAGGGTGAAAGATTTGACGGACGACGAATCGAAGCGCCTTCGATCTGAAATCGAGTCCAATTACAGGGTAGAAGGGGATCTCCGCCGGGAAGTCGCGATGAACATCAAGCGGCTGATGGATATTGGCTGCTACAGGGGCCTCCGGCACAAGCGAGGCTTGCCGGTTCGGGGACAGAGGACGAAGACGAATGCGCGGACCCGCAAGGGACCGAAGAAGACGATCGCCGGCAAGAAAAAGGCGACGATGAAGAAGTAGCACGGCGAGGAGGTCGACCCAATTGGCAAAGCGGGTTCAGAGAAAAGGGAAACGCAAGGAAAAGAAGCATGTCAGCTATGGAGTGGCTCACATCCATTCCACGTTTAACAACACGATCGTAAACATTACGGACAAGCAGGGGAATGTCCTTTCCTGGGCTTCGGGCGGCAACGTTGGGTTCAAGGGGGCCAGGAAATCGACCCCGTTCGCTGCGCAGATCGCGGCTTCCCAGGCGGCGAAGCTTGCGCAGGATCACGGGTTGATGGAAATCGACGTCGTCGTTCAGGGGCCTGGACCGGGCCGAGAATCGGCAATCCGTTCCCTTCAGGCAGCCGGTCTCCAGGTTCGACTGATCAAGGACGAAACGCCGATCCCGCACAATGGCTGCCGTCCCCCGAAGCGGCGACGCGTATAGCGAAGAAGAAGGTAAGGAGGGAACCAACACCCTATGAGCAGATATGTCGGACCAGCCTGCAGGCAATGTAGAGCTGAAGGAGTCAAGCTTTTTCTCAAGGGCGATCGCTGCTACACCGAAAAATGCGCGATCGTGAAGCGCAACAAAAAACCCGGGCAGCACGGCGACAGCAAGCGCCACGCCAAGCTGAGCGAATACGGACTGCGTCTGCGGGAGAAGCAGAAGCTCCGCCGCTACTATGGGATGCACGAAGCCCAGTTCCGCCGTTTCTATGACATGGCGACGAAGATGGGGGGACAGGCCGGGCATAACTTCCTGCAGCTTCTCGAGAGGCGGCTTGACAACGTAGTCTACCGTACCGGGTTCGCCGTGAGCAGGAGGCAGGCGCGGCAACTTGTCTGCCATGGCCATTTCGAGGTGAACGGGAAGAAAATTGATATTCCAAGCTACCTGGTCAAGGCCGGGGACGTGATCACCGTCCGGGAATCCAGCCGGGATATCGGGTACATCAAGGAAAACGCGGAGGTCGCGGGGAGTCGCTCCGTACCTGCGTGGCTTGAAGTGAGCGGGGAAACCCTGAGCGCAAGGATTGTCGCCCTCCCCATCCGTGATCAGATCGACTCGCCTGTCAACGAGCAGCTGGTCGTCGAGTTCTATGCCCGCTAAAGGGTAGAAAGGTGGGGGGAGGATGGATCCCATGCGACCGGAGATCAAACTGGAGGAGGGTACCCCCCGATTTGGCCGGATCGTCGTCGAGCCTCTGGAAAGGGGGTATGGCGTCACTCTCGGGAATGCGCTGAGGAGGGTCCTCCTGTCGTCCATTAAAGGGGCCGCGATCACCGCGGTTCGGATCGAAGGAGTGCTCCACGAATACAGTACGGTCCCTGGGCTGAAGGAAGATGTCCTCGGCCTGATGATCAACCTAAAGCATATCCCGCTTCGATGCCATAGCCCGGAGGCCCGTATCCTCCATCTTGAAGTTGAAGGACCAAAGGAGATCACTGCAGCGGACATCCAGCCGGACAGCGAAGTCGAATTCGTCGATCCCTCCAGCGTCATCGGGACGCTTGAGAAGGGACACAGGCTCGTGATGGATCTTTACGTGGAACAGGGAATGGGATATGCCACGACGGATCGTCCCAGACCCTCGTATTTGCCGATCGACGCGTTGATGGTGGATGCCATTTTTTCTCCGATCCAGCGCGTGAAATACGAGGTCCAGAATGCCCGTGTCGGCCAGAGAACCGATTATGATCGCCTTGTCCTCGAAGTCTGGACCAACGGGGTCGTTTCGGTCCCAGACGCGGTAAGCGAGGCCTCCAATATCCTCAAGGGATATTTTGCCCTTTTTGCCGAGGAGGTCCGCCTTCCGGAGGGGGAAAGCCAGGTGCGGACGGGGCAGGAAGACCTGCAGCGGCATGAGGATGCATCCCATTCGGAAGACAGGGCGGCTGCCCTGGCGGAGGGAGATTCGATTCTGTCGAGACCGATCAAGGACCTGGAATTGTCGGTACGAAGTGAAAACTGCCTTTTGAGGGGCGGGGTTCATACGATCGGCGACTTGGTGAGCAAAAGCCGATCCGAATTGATGAAGATACGCAATCTCGGCAAGATTTCCCTGCGGGAAATCGAAGAGAAGCTGGAGAGATTTTCGATTTCCCTGCCAGGTGATGAAGCTTCGGAAGAACCGTTGAAGGAGGACTAAGTGCATGAGGCATAGAGTCGATACCCGCAGGCTGGGCCGGTACACGAGCCACCGGCTTGCCATGCTGAGCAACATGGCGGCCAGCTTGATCCTGGAAGAAAAGATCACGACGACGCTGCTCAAGGCGAAGGAGTTGCGCCGTGTTTCCGAGAAGCTGATCACGCGCGCCAAGGGGGGATCTCTCCAGGATCGTCGGCTTGTCGCTGCACGGATGCACAACAAGGAAGCGGTCAAAAAACTCTTTGACGAAATCTCTCCGCGTTACGCGAATCGGCCCGGGGGATACACTCGAATCGTCAAACTGGGTAACCGGACGGGCGATGCCGCCCCGATGGCCATCATCGAGCTGGTTCAGTAAACGATGGAACCGGAGGCTGTGTGCGCGCTCCGGGACGTGAGCTTCACGTACCCGGGCGCGACCGCACCCGCGATCCAGAACGTGGATCTCACCATTCGCCGGGGGGAGTGGGTGGCCCTCATCGGGTCGAACGGTTCCGGCAAATCCACGCTCGCAAAGCTGTTAAACGCCCTGCTGATTCCAACGCGGGGCGATTGTTTTTCCTGCGGGCTCAGGACCGACAGGGAGGAAAACCATTGGGCGATACGAAGTCGGGTATCGATGGTCTTCCAGAACCCGGACAACCAGATCGTCGCCTCGGTTGTCGAGGAGGATGTCGCTTTCGGCCCCGAAAATTTGGGGTATTCACCCGGAAGCATCCGCGAAATCGTCCGGGATTGCCTTTCGCAGGTCGGGCTGGAGGAGAAGAGAAGAGCACCGACGTACGCCCTCTCAGGAGGGCAGAAACAGCGGCTGGCGATTGCCGGGGCCCTTGCCATGAAACCGGAGTGCCTGGTCCTTGACGAGGCGACCGTAATGCTTGATCCCCAGGGAAGAGAAGACGTCCTAGAAATCTTGAGGAAGCTTCACGGCAGGGGGATGACCCTTGTTCAAATCACCCATCGCCTTGAAGAAATCCTGGATGCCACTCGCGTCGTCGTCCTGAAACAAGGGGCAATCGAATGGGAGGGAGATCTCCCGGAATTCTTTGAACAAGTGCCCCATTTCCCGGAGTGGGGCCTGGAGGTCCCACCGCTTGTTCGCCTGACAGGATTGCTGAAGAAGAGGGAAATCCTGCCTGCCTCTTGCCTCCCATCCGTGAAGGAGTTGCTGGAAAACCTATGTCCATAAGGGTCGATTCACTCTGCCACGTCTACCACTCTGGAACTCCCCTGGAAACACAGGCCCTCTCCGGCGTGGACCTGCTTGTCGAAAGGGGAGAGTGGGTCGCTGTGGTAGGGCAAACCGGCAGTGGTAAATCCACGCTTGCCCAGCATCTCAATGCGCTGCTTCTCCCCTCTTCAGGGTGGGTGAAGGTCGATAACATCCCGACGACGGCGGGAGCCGCCGAACTGCGCGAAATACGGCGGAAAGTCGGCCTTGTCTTTCAATACCCGGAGCACCAGCTTTTCGCGGAATCCGTGCGGGAAGAGATGGCTTTTGGACCCAGGAACTGGAAGTTCCCGGAAGAAGAAATCGAGCGTTCGACATGGAAAGCACTGGACCTTTTGGGACTGTCCCAGGATCTTCTTGACCGGAGTCCCCTCCAGCTTTCCGGAGGTCAGAAACGGCGCCTCTGCATCGCTTCCGTCCTGGTTTCGAAACCGGATTACCTGGTCCTTGACGAACCGACTGCCGGACTTGACGCCAATGGGCGGAACGAACTCCTAAGGATCCTGAAGAAGCTTGTTGAAGAAGGACTTGGCGTGGTGCATGTCACCCACGATCTCGAGCTGGCATTGACGATGGCGGATCGGATCCTCGTTCTCGAAAAGGGGAAGGCCGTGTTCTGCGGCACCCCGGAGTCACTGCTGGATGAACTCCTGGAGAGACCCGTCAGGGGGCTTTGTCTCCCCCCGCTCCTGGAGTTTGTTTCGAGGCTGAGGAGTTACGGCTATTCGGTCCCCTACACCCTGGACTCAGAACTGCTGGCCGATTGCCTTGAAAGGGAGATCCGGTCTTGAAATTCCTCAACCACCTCACTCTAGGCCAATACGTTCCCGCAGATTCTCCCGTCCACCGCCTGGATCCTAGATGCAAGATCCTGTCCGTCGTCGTGCTTTTGGCAGGAATCTTCCTGATGGTTCACCCCGTTGCCTTTCTCGCTTGGGGAGGGTTGCTTCTAGTTTTAGCCCGGTTCTCCCGCGTCCCTTTCAGGGTCGTTCTCCAGGGAGCCCGCCCGGTTGTAATGCTGGTCATTTTTACGGCCGGCATTCACCTTTTCCTGACGAAAGGCGTCGTTCTCTGGGAATGGGGACCGGTTTCCGTGACCAGGGAGGGTGTCACTATGGCTCTCAGAATGGGTTTGAGGCTTTTCTTCCTGGTCCTTTTCGCGGGGTTCCTCACGTTGACGACGAGCCCCATGGAACTTTCCGACGGGTTGGAAAGCCTGTTCCGGCCTTTTCAACGATTCGGGTTTCCCGCTCACGAAATGGCGATGATGATGACCATCTCGCTCCGTTTCATCCCGACCCTGTTTGATGAAACAGACCGGATCCTTCGGGCCCAACTCGCACGGGGTGCGGATCTGGAACACGGCGGCCTGTTTCGGCGGCTGAAAGCCTTTATCCCCGTTCTCGTCCCTTTATTTGTCATCGTCTTTCAACGAGCAGAAGACCTAGCCTTGGCTATGGAAGCCCGCTGCTACCAAGGCGGAAGCGGCAGGACTCGAATGAACCCGCTTGAGTGGAAGAAATCTGACACCTTCGCTATTGCGGGGGTGATCGGGATTGTAGCATTCTTCGTCCTGCTGGATTTGAAAGGCTGACCCATGCGGTATGCGTTGGAGGTTGCCTATGACGGTCGGCCGTTCTCTGGTTGGCAGAAGCAGCCGGGCAGAAAGACGGTCCAGGGGACACTGGAAGATGCGCTTTCCCGGCTTGACGGCTCGAGGGTTCGTGTCGTGGGCGCCGGACGGACAGACGCAGGAGTTCATGCGAGGGGGCAGGTGGCTTCTTTCGATCTGTCCACAAGCTGGGAGATCAAAAGGCTCTTGAGGGCGGTCGAAAACAACGTGCCTCCTGAAATCGGAATCGTCCGGGCAGCGGCAGTTCCCGGCGGTTTTCATGCCAGGCACAGCGCGATTTGGAGAGAATACGCCTATTTCCTCTGGACGGCTTCCTATTGCTACCCCCATGTTCGGCCCTTTGTCTGGAGAGTCAGGTCGAGCTGGGATTCGCCGGAGTTGGTCCAGGCTTGCAAGGCCCTTGAAGGGGAGCACGATTTTGCCTTTTTCTGTCCGCAGAGCGAGCGCCCCCCGGATTCCGTGAGGCGCGTTCTACGAGCAGAACTCGTTCGCAGGAAAAATTGGGTTGCGTTTCGGATCCGGGCGACGGGGTTCCTCTTCCACATGGTTCGAAACATTGTGGAAGATCTGAACCGTATCGCCGAAGGGAAGCTTTCCCTGGAAGCCTTCAGGCAAAACCTCACGGGAAAGGTCGAGCAGAACCCACGCTTCGGCATGGCGCCGTCCTCGGGGCTTTTTCTTTGGAAGATCGGCTATTCGCCCTCTCCCTGGGAGTGATACACTCTAGGGGGCCAGGATTTAAGAAAGAAGCGTCACAAGGGGGTTTTGGAAATTGCTGGGAAAAGACATTGGAATTGACCTGGGGACGGCAACCGTTCTCATTTTCCTTAGAGGCAAGGGGGTCATCCTGAGAGAGCCTTCCGTCGTCGCCATCGACCAGAACAACGGGAAAGTCCTGGCCGTCGGGGAAGAAGCGAAGAGGATGCTGGGCCGAACCCCGGGGCACGTTGTGGCAGTCCGTCCCCTCCGGGATGGTGTCATCGCCAACTACACGATGACGGAGGCCATGTTGAGACATTTCCTGAACAAAGTTTCCACCGCATTGAAGATGGGATCCCTTTTCCGGCACCGTGTCATGNNCTGTGTGCCTTCGGGAGCGACCGATGTCGAGAAAAGGGCGGTTCTGGAAGCGGCAATCGAAGTAGGGGCGAGGGAAGCCTTTCTGATCGAAGAGGCGATGGCCGCCGCGATCGGGGCGGGGCTTGAAGTCGGAGAGCCTCGAGGCAACATGGTCGTCGATATCGGTGGAGGCACGACGGACGTCGCGGTCATCTCCCTGGGCGGGGTCGTTGTGGCCGAATCGCTTCGAATCGGGGGAGATGAATTCGACGAGGCGATCGCTCGTTTTATAAAGAGAGAATTCAACCTCGCCATTGGAGAGCAGACGGCAGAAACCCTCAAGATCCAGATCGGGACCTGCAAGGTCAAACCCCACGACGAAGAGGAAACCCTGATCATCAAAGGCAGAGACCTCATCCAGGGACTGCCAAGGCAGGTTGAAGTGACCAGTTCGATGGTTGCCCGGGCGATCGAGGAACCGGTCAACGCGATCATCGCCGGAATCCGGAGAATCCTTGAAATTACCCCTCCCGAATTATCCGCAGATATCATCGACAGGGGCATTTGGCTGACGGGAGGGGGAGCCCTTCTCAGAGACCTGGCGGAACGCGTTTCCGAAGAAACGGCGATGCCGTGTCACGTTGCCGAGTTCCCCCTCGAGTGCGTGGCTCTAGGAACGGGAAAAGCGTTGGAGTCCCTTGACCAGCTCAAGGCCTCGGGAGCCATCCTCTCCGTGATTCGCAAGGGGCTCCTGAAGGGACACTAGAGCCCCATAGGGTCCGCCGGACGGCGGGTAGTGACGGATGACTGAACCGATGGATAGGAAGGGTTTATTGTTTTCCTGCCTGCAATGCGGCCGATGCTGTAGGAGAGCTGGAATCGTCTTCCTGACCAGGGGGGAAATGGAGAGGATTACGACAGCCCTGGGGCTAACCTTCGAAGAGGGAGTAAGGCGCTATGGGATCGTCGAGGAAGGGCGTTTGACTCTCAAGGATGGCTCGCGCGGGGAATGCATCTTTTACGATTGGGATACTGCGCGTTGCCGGATATACCCTGTTCGGCCCGATCAATGCCGGGTTTATCCGTTTTGGCCCTCCATCCTGGAGAGCCCCGAAAAATGGGAGGAAGAGGGGAAAATGTGTCCAGGGATCCGCTCTGTGCAGAGACCTGTCCCGGATTTTACTCCGCGGATTCAAGGGGAAAAGGTGGAAAAGAAACCCCGAAAAAAATAACCCGAATCCCTAGACGGGTTTACAGTGGTTGTGATAACATAAACAAGCGGAGTTGGATGGTAAATTCCCCAAAAATCCCTAGCAAGGAGGAAGACGGAATGTCCTACACGTGTGGCCGGTGTTTCAATGTCACTCCGGAAGAGGTTTTCCCGACGATCGAGACAACGCTTTTGCGAGATGGGTTCGACATCATCATCGACATGGAAAAATCGAAGGGGAGCCATATCGTGAACCTGAAGGATGGGGCGGAATGGCTCGACTTTTATACCTTCTTTGCCTCGGCTCCGTTCGGGATGAACCATCCCATGCTCACCACGGACGAGTTCAAGGAGCGGATCTTCAGAGCCGCTATCAACAAAGTCGCAAGTTCCGATATTTACACGATGGAAATGGCAGACTTCATGAAGACGTTCAACGAAGTGGCGAAACCCGAGGGGTTCAACCACACGTTTTTCATCGATTATGGAACCCTCGCTGTTGAGAACACCTTCAAGACGTCCATGGACTGGAAAGTCCGAAAACTCCTGAAGGCAGGCAAGGTCAGCAAGGGAGACGCCATCGATGGCAAAAAGGGCACGAAAGTGATCCATTTCCGCGACGCGTTCCACGGCCGCAGCGGATATACTCTCTCCACGACCAACACCTACGATCCCAACAAATACCAGTATTTCGCGAAGTTCGACTGGCCTCGTATCATCCCGCCGAAGATCACCTGGCCCCTCGAGCAGAACCTGGCCAACGTGGAGTGGCTGGAGGAAGTCGCGGTCAGCCAGATCAAGAAGGCCATCTGGAGCAACCCGGATGACATCTGCGCCCTGATCATCGAAACGATCCAGGGAGAGGGTGGGGACAACCAGTTCCGTACCGAGTTCTTCAAGCAGTTGAGGCAGATCTGCGATGAGAACGAGATCATCCTGATTTTCGACGAAGTCCAGTGCGGGATGGGCATCACCGGGAAAATGTGGGCATGGGAGCACCACGCCCCCGTCAAGCCCGACATTTTCAGCTTTGGCAAGAAAGCCCAGATTTGCGGATTCGTAGCTGGCCCCCGCTTTGACGAACTGGAAGAGAACTGCTTCACGGTCTCCAGCCGAATCAACTCGACCTGGGGTGGGAACGTGGTCGACATGGTGAGAGCCCAGCGTTACCTCGAGATCTACCGCGAAGAGAAGATCCTGGATTACGTAAGCAACGTGGCGGGACCGCGACTTCTCAACGGCCTGCTCGAAATCCAGAAGGAATTCCCCGACATGGTCAGGAACACGAGAGGCAAGGGCCTCATGTGCGCCTTCGATCTCGCGACGCACGAACTCCGGGACAAGGTGCTCCGCGCCTGCTGGGAGGAGAAGATGCTCATCCTGCCGTGCAGCACGCAGTCCATCCGCTTCCGCCCGGCTCTCAACGTGCCCACGGAAGACCTCGACAAGGGACTCGAAATCGTTCGCAAAGCTCTCAAGAAGGTCAAGGGCTGCTGCTAAACGAAGGAGAACGGAAATCCCCTTTTTAGAAATCGGAGAACCGTGGAGGGGGCAGCAGAAGCTGCCCCCTCCACGGTTTTGGATGACAAAAAACAGGGAATTCGACTGATTTTCAGTACGGAACTTTTATGGTAGGCTTTAGCCGGTTTAAAATCCCTGAAGTTTGGCAAAAGCGGGAAAGAGGACGGGAAATTGCGGGACTTTCTTGGAGAACTCAACTGGATGCTGATCCTTTCGCTGATTGGAGCCAGTGCAATCGTGGCTTACGTCGGTGATGTCGTGGGCATGAGAATCGGCAAGAAAAGGATCTCTCTCTTTGGGCTTCGCCCCCGCTACACTTCCTCCTTCATCACCGTCCTGACCGGCATTCTAATAACGATCGTGACCCTTTGGCTCGTCTCGATGACATCGGAAACCGTGAGGACGGCGCTTTTCAGCATGAAATTCGTCCAAAGGCAGATCACGCAGCTGACGTCTCAACTCCAGGAAAGCCGCCAGGAAATGCAGGAAATGGAATTCAAGCTTTTCGCCAGCCAGGAAGAGCTCCAGAAAAAGCAGGGGGAATTGAAAGCTGCACAGGAAAAGTTCGATAGAGCCCTGGCCCAGCTTGAGCAGGTCAGGAAGGACTTGAAAGCCCAGACCGAACGGGCGCAGGTTGTAGAAGCCGAAAGGATTCGCCTGGAAGAAGAACTGAAGGGACTGGAAAACAGGCGCGCTTCGCTGGAAAAATCCGTTTCCTCCCTGAGAGCCGAGATGGAATCCCTCAAGAAAGGTCTGGAACAGGTGCGTGAAGGCCGCATCATCGTCCTGGCCAAGGAAATCCTGAGCCAGGTCCCGTTGTCGCCCAGAAGCAGCAAGGAAGCCGTTCGGCTGGCGCTTCGAACGCTGGTTGAACAGGCGAGAGCCGAGCTTGCATTCCGTTCGGGGTTGAAACCGGAGCAGGTCCAGATCGTGTCCGAGCGGGAAAGAGAATTGGAAAACCCCGATCCCTTCACAGGGAACCCGGAGCGCATCGTACTCCGGCTTGTTGCGGAATCAAATGCGGTTCGTGAAGAACCCGTGATTGTTTCTGTCGAGTCCCATCCCAGCCGGTTGATCTTCAAGAAAGGGCAGGAACTGGGAAGGCGCAAAATCCAGGGGCAGCTCAAGAGGGAAGAAGCGGAAAGGGAACTGTTCCTTCTCCTGAGAGAGGTCAACGCTTTTTTCCGTCAAGGAAGGGGTCATCCCGGATCCCCTCAAGGGGACCGTCGGGAACCTGTCTGCGGCGGACTTCTACGGTTCGGTGGAAAGGATCGTCGAAAGCGATGTCCCCTCGTGGGTGATCGTTCAAACGGAAGAAGACGTGTTCAGTGAGGGGCCGGTTCGGGTTAGAATTGTCCTGAAAAAGGTCTCCTAAGCCGGCTTATCGAGCTTATCGAGAGGGGAAGGATTGGGAATGCTGATCGTTGCGTGCCAGGTTTGCGGCAGCGTCAGGATCTTGCCGGGAACACCCGACAGTGACGGAATGGCCCGGGCTACCTGGATCTGTGAAAGTTGCGGAACCGGCCAGGTCTTGCAGCTTTCCGTCAGTGCGGATGCCAGAGGCGGAGATCTTCGGCGCATCCTCGGGGGGATGGCCTTTGCCTGCAGCGAGGATCCCGTCCGCGTGAACTGATGGGAATGTCGCTGGAAAAAGGTTACCTGTTCTACGACAGCAAGCTGGCGGTCAAAGCCGACGAGCTACAGGACCTTTACCGGTTTACGCGTTGGGGTCGGAGTCGTTCCCTGGACCAGATCGAAAGGATGCTTGCCGGCACGAGCATCTGTTTTTCCGCCAGGCACGAGGAGGGTCGGCTGGTCGCCTTCTGCCGCATCCTGACCGATTTTGTTTTTAGGGCCTCGCTGTGGGATGTGCTGGTCCATCCCGACCACCAGGGGAAAGGGCTCGGGACGGCCTTGATCCGTTACGCGGTCGAGCACCCCGCGATACGGGACATTCCGCTGGTAGTCACCTACACGAGCGAGCTTGCACCGTTTCTGGCTCAGCTCGGTTTCGAGCCGAAAGAAGGGCTCTTGATGCTCCTTCGTTGCCCGATCGAGTATTCCTGAGCGATGGAAAGGCCGATGGAGGAAGTCCCCTGAAAGGAAGGCTTCACTGCCCTTCACCCCGAGAATCACACGGGGGAGGGCTACTTTTTTGAGGAGGTGCGGCAGGTTGATGAAAAACGAAAGGAGCTTCATCACTTCTGAGTCCGTGACGGAGGGACACCCCGACAAGCTTGCGGACCAGATTTCAGACGGAGTCCTGGATGCGATCCTGAAGGAGGATCCCATGGGCCGGGTGGCCTGCGAATGCATGGTCGCGACCGGCCTGGTGATGGTGGCAGGCCAAATTACCACCGAGTGTTACGTCGACATTCCAAGTCTTGCCCGTAAGATCGTCAAAGAAATCGGGTACACGAGGGCGAAATATGGCTTCGACGGAGACACCTGCGCTGTCCTGACCGCCATCGACGAGCAATCCAAGGATATCGCCCAGGGCGTGGACCGGGCCCTGGAAGTCCGCCAGGAATCCCACATGAGCGAAGCGGAGATCGATCGGATTGGGGCAGGAGACCAGGGGATGATGATCGGTTACGCTTCCAACGAGACGGAAGAATACCTGCCGCTTCCGATTGCTCTGGCGCACCGCCTGTCCAGGGGGCTCGCCGCGCTAAGGAAGGAAAAGGTTTTGCCCTATCTCCGTCCTGACGGGAAAACCCAGGTGACGGTCGAATACCAGGGAGACAAGCCGGTTCGAGTCGAAACCGTTGTGGTTTCCACGCAGCACCATCCGGCGGTGGACCAGGCAGAGATCGAGGCGGACCTCGTCGAGAGGCTTATCCTGCCGACGATTCCAGAATATTTGAGGGAGAGAAAACCCAGGATCCTGGTCAATCCGACGGGACGTTTTGTCCAGGGAGGCCCTCTCGCCGATACGGGACTGACCGGCAGGAAAATCATCGTGGACACTTACGGGGGAGTCGTGCCGCATGGAGGGGGTTGCTTCTCTGGCAAAGATCCCACGAAGGTGGACCGGTCGGCAGCCTATATGACCCGCTACGCCGCGAAGAACCTGGTCGCCGCAGGGCTTGCGGAGAAGTGCCAGATCCAGGTGGCGTATGCCATTGGGGTTGCCCACCCTGTTTCCCTGATGGTCCATACCTACGGAACGGGAAAGCTTCCGGACGATACCTTGACCCGGCTCGTATCCGAGGTCTTCGACTTTAGGCCCGCTGCGATCATACGGGACCTGGACCTGCGCAAGCCGCAATACCGGCGCCTGGCGGCCTATGGACACATGGGGCGCGTGGACCTGAACCCTCTGCCTGCCTGGGAGAGGCTGGACCGGGTCGAACAGCTGTCCGCCGCGGCCAAGAGGGCCTGAGATCAACCCGGCTCGACCATGAAGGGCAGGTTGGAGGCCGTCGCCCAGCAAGCATGGGAAATCGCCTGCCATTTCCTGTGGCCCACGGCCTGCCCTCTATGCGGAAGGATCGGAAGCGATGGTTGCCCAGCCTGCCTGGACGGACTCCTCCTTGAAATGCCGAAGCGTTGCCTTTGGTGCGGGGGTGGAACCTTTCCCTGTGGAGTTTTTTCGCACAACGCTTTCCTCTGCGCCGGAACCTGGCATGAAGGACAGGCACGCGAACTGGTGCACCTGGCAAAGTATTCCGGGCACCGGCGGCTGGCCTTCGAAATGGGGAGGTCCCTGTCGCGGCTCTACAGGGAAGATCCTTCCGTTGCCCTGGTTCCTGTCCCGCTGCATCAGGGATCGAGCCGTTCCTACAACCAGGCGGAACTGCTGGCACGAGGGATGTCCGAAGAATGGGGGGTGCCGGTTGTCGAAGGGTTGAAATGGGCTCTCCCCTTTCCTTCGCAGGTTGGTAGAAGTGCCTTTGAAAGGAGGGCGCTGCCCAAGGGAGCCTTCCGCTGGGCAGGCCCCAGTCTTGGAAGGGACGTGCTGATCGTTGACGATGTCTGCACGACGGGTATGACCTTGCTCAGGGCAGCGGAAGCCCTAAGGGATGCCGGGATCCGGGTGAAAGGCGCCTATTGCTGGTCCTTGAGCCCGATGGAAACGCTGACCGTTAGCTGGAAGGGAAAGACAGACGTTGGATAGAGTCAAGGGAAGGATTTTAGCCTCGCGGTGGAGCCGCATTTTTTTCTGGGTTTCGATCCTGATCGCCCTTGCCTGGGGGCTGCAGCCGTTCTTCATTAGGGCCTTTCGTTGGCAGAAAGGCCTAGAGACAACGGTTGCCGTTTCCGGGGGAAAATCCGAAATCTTCCTTTTGGCTTTCCTCGTCGTTTGCGGTGGTCTTCTTTTCTGGGTGTTTTTGGAACGCCTGTTCTGGCGGAAATACTTCCCTACCCAGGAGATGCCCGACCCTCCGGCGAAAACGGGGTTGAAGGAAAAGGGGAGTCACCGGTGATGGAACCCCGCGACTTCAACCTTTTTCTCTCGGCAGATTTCCTCGACGGTTGCTTCGCTCTCGCAGGGATAGGTACAAGCCAGCCCGCAACTTGCAGAGAGTTCCCTCGGGACGGGAACGACCCTCGCAGCAAGGCCGCGCGCTCTGCAAGCCTTTTCGAAAAGGAGAGCCATGTGAGTGGTATCGAACGTCGCAAGACATTCCATGTTGAAAGACCTCCAGCCAGGTTGGAAAGAGATTGTTACGTAATTATACCTAGACTTCGGAGGTCCGTGAGAGTAGAATCTATCACCGTAGCCCGGAAAAATCCAAAGGAGGGTGTCTGATGGTTTCGAGCAAGAAAATGGTCCTTTTGGCAGTTCTCTCGGCTTTCATGCTGACGGTCGTCGCCGGTGTTGCCCTGGCAGATGAGAAAATCGGCGTGATCGAGCCGCAGAAGGTTCTCTTCCAGCACCCGAAGATGGCGCAAGTGCAGAAGCAGGTCCAGGCGGTTGTCCAGAAGAAGCAGGAAGAGGCGAAAACGGCCATCGACAAGGAACAGGATAACAAGAAGAAGGCAGAGATCTACCAGACGAAGCGGAAAGAGGCGGCAACCGAGGAGCAGAAACTGATGGCCCCGCTTTTCAAGGATATCGACCTCGCGATCCGTTCGGTTGCAAAGGCCAAGGGGCTCACGATCGTTCTAGACAAAGCTCAGGTCTTCATGGGCGGCATCGATATCACCGACGATGTGATCCAGGAACTGAAGAAGAAGTTCTCCAACTAGACGCGCCATTTTTGACGAGCGGATAAAAAAAGGGGAGAGGCGGGTTCTTGCGGTCCGCCTCTCCCCTTTTTTATCCGCAATCCTTTGAAAACGCCTCGATTAATGGGCTTTTTTCCCAGTCCCGAGATAAGCGGCCTGGATTTCCGGGTTGTGGAGGAGGTCTTTTGCGTCCCCTTCCATGACGAGCTGCCCTGTCTGCATGACATATCCCCGGTGGGATAGCAGGAGGGCCTGCCGTGCGTTCTGTTCAACGAGAAGGATCGTCACGCCTTCCTCGTTGATTCGCTTCAGTTCCTTGAAAATGTCCTTGATGATGATCGGAGCCAGTCCCAGGGAGGGTTCATCGAGAAGAAGCAGCTTCGGGCTGGCCATCAGCGCGCGTCCGATCGCCAGCATTTGCTGCTCTCCCCCGGAAAGGGTGCCGGCGTACTGGGACATCCTCTCCCGTAGGCGAGGGAAAAGCGTGTAAACCCATTCGAGGTCCTTCTTGACCTTTTCCTTGTCGTTTACCGGGAACGCCCCCATCATGAGGTTTTCGGACACCGTCAGCGGAGCGAAAACCTTCCGTCCTTCCGGGGAAAGGGAAAGCCCTTTCGTCACGATCTGGAAACTTTGCCCTTCCAAGGGCTTACCCTCGAAAAGGATCGTCCCGCTCTGCCTTTTCACGTTTCCCATGATGGCATTCATAAGGGTGGACTTCCCAGCGCCATTCGAGCCGATGACGCAGACGATCTCACCGGGATAGACGTCCAAGTTAAACCCCCGCAGCGCTTTAATCGCGCCGTAGGAAACGTGCAGGTCCCTCACCGAGAGGAGCGGCTGCTTCGGGTTCGGGGCATCCATCATGCTTCCAACACCTCCTCGCCGAGGTAAGCCTTGAGGATTTCGGGGTGGTTCTGGATATGGTCAGGATCCCCCTCAGCGATCTTGGCGCCGAAATTCATGCAGATGATGTGCGGGCAGATCTCCATAACCAATTCCATGTGGTGTTCGATGACGAGGATAGTCAGGTCGAAATCCCGGTGAATGGCCGTGATCAGGCCGTTCAGTTCCTGGACCTCGTCCGGGTTCATCCCTGCCGCGGGTTCGTCCAGAAGGAGAAGGCGGGGCTGCAGCGAGAGGGCCCGGGCGATCTCCAGGCGTCGCTGGTGTCCATAGGGCAGGGTACCGGCGGCCTGTTCGGCGAGGGCATCCAGGCCAACCCGTTCCAGCAGGGCCATGCTCTGGTCGCGAATCGACCTTTCCAGGGACTTCCATCTCCCGAGATGGGAGGCGGCCTCGAAGAAACCGTATTGGTAGTGCTGCTGGCAAGCCGTCATAACATTTTCGAGAACGGTCGATCTCGGGAAAAGCCTCAGGTTTTGGAAGGTCCTGGCAATTCCCTTGCGGATAACCTCGTAGGTCTTGTAGGGGGTGATGTCTTCTCCTTCGAAAAGGATGGTGCCGCTGTCGACATCGTAAACCCCGGTAATCAGGTTGAAGATCGTGGTCTTTCCTGCACCGTTCGGCCCGATCAGACCGGCAAGCTCGCCTTTTTCAAGAGAGAAGCTCATGTCCTGGACGGCATGCACCCCTCCGAAGTACTTGTTGACGTGATCAAGCTTAAGGACGGTTTCGCTCATCGCCCGCCACCCCCTTCGGCAGTTCTGGGTGAACGATCCTTACGGTTGAAGAGTGACCGGATGAAGCGGGGTCCGAGTTCGTGCTGCCCCATGATCCCTTCCGGACGGACGACCATGATGATGACCATGACCGCACCGTAAATCAGCATTCGATACTGGGAGATCGGCCGGAAGAGCTCTGTCACCAGGGTAATGACCGCGGTACCGATCAGGCTTCCGCTCAATGAGCCCAGCCCGCCGAAAACGACGACGGCAGTTAGCTCCGTGGACTTGTTGAGATCGAACATGACGGGCTGGATAAAGGTCAAAAAGCCTGCCATCAAAGCCCCGGCTACGCCGCAGTAAAAGGCGGAAATGGAAAGGCTCAGGACACGGTATCGCGCCGTGTTGAACCCCAAAAGCGACGCCGCGACATAGTCGTCCCGGCACGCCTTGAAAGCCCTGCCGAAATTGCTCCGGATCAGGAAGAACATCAAAACTGCCATGATCACGAAAAAGGTGGCCGCGACCGGAAGGTTCGTGTAATTGTCGATTCCCGGATACCCCCTGGCCCCTCGTGTGAAAGATTGCCAGTTTTCGAGGATGAGCCTGATGGATTCACCAAGCCCGATGGAGGCGATGGCGTAGTAATCCCCCATCAGGCGCAGGGTCGGAACGCCGATGCAATAGGCGATCACCATTGCGATGATTCCCCCGGCAAGGATTGCCGGAAGCCAGTGAATGCCGTATCGAACCGTCATGATGGCCGCAGTATAGGCTCCGATCGCCATGTAGCCCGCGTGGCCAAGTGTGAAGACCCCCGTGAAGCCCGTCAGCAGCGAAACACCCATAGCGGCGATTCCGTTGATGAACAGGAGGATGATGATTCCCTCTACGTACCCTGACATGGGGAAAACCTCCTAAACCTTTTCGCTGACCTGCTTTCCCAAGAGGCCGGAAGGCCTCCAGAGAAGCGTCAGGACCAGCATGCCAAACACGACCAGGTCGCGCATCTGGCTGGAAATGAACCCGGCTGTCAGCATTTCTGCCAAACCGAGGATCAGGCTGCCGAGCACGGCGCCGGGCAGGCTGCCCAGGCCTCCGATGACTGCGGCTACAAATGCCTTGATCGTGATAAAGCCCAGCTGGGGATAGAGCGTGTAGCGAACCGACAGGAAGATGCCTCCGACTGCTGCGAGCAGCCCGGCGACGAAAAAAACGATCGAGATGAGCCGGTTCACGTTGACTCCCATCAGCCCGGAGGTGCGCAGGTCATAGGAGGCAGCCCGGATGGCAAGGCCCCATTTCGTCTTGCTGAGGAAGAGTTGGAGCCCTGTAAGGAAAAGGACCGCCATGCCCAGGGAGAGGATGTCAAATGCGCTTGTCGTGGCCAGTCCGAAGAAATTCACGGGGTCGGTCGGGATGACCGGGGGAAGTGCGCGGAACCGTCCCCCGACTGTGACGACGAAGATGTTTTCTATGACGATGCTCATGCCCATGGAGGCGATCAGCAGGTAGAGGGTGACGTTTGTCCGCTCCCGGATGGGTTTGTATGCGAGTTTTTCAACCAGGATTGCGACCACACCGGCGCCGACCATGGCCAGGAGGCCTGATAGCCAGATGTTGTGTCCCATCGCGGCCAGAGTGTAATAGCAGATGTAGCCCCCGATGACCAGAAAGCCGCCATGAGCGAAGTTGGAAAACAGCAGGATGGAATAAACCAGCGAATAGCCGACGGCGATCAATGCATAGACGGATCCGAGGGAAAGTCCGTTTATCACTTGTTGTATCAATGTATCCAAGTGGCCAACACCTCGCTTGCCAAACAGGATATCCCGCAAGTCAGGGAATTCATGAAGCAGGTGGTTCGGGGCGGGGACAAAAAACCGAGAAGGCGGACGCGGACTTCCGCGCCCGCCTTCCGATTGAGCCGATCGACCGTAGAACTACTTGGGCTGAACCTTCGTGTGGAAGACAGCCTTGCCGCCTTTCGCGAGAAGGACAACGGCCGTCTTGTTCATCGGGTTGTGGGTTTTCGGGTCGATGGACATGACGGCGTGATGCAGCTTGACTTCCTTGGTCTTCTCCAGGGCATCGCGAATGGCCGTACTATCTACCTTTCCTGCTCGCTTGATCGCGTCGGCGAGCCAGTAGACGGAGTCGTAGGCGAGGACCCCGTTGACGAATTCCTTGCACTCGTCGTTGTATTTTTTCTTGTAGGACTCGAAGAAGGGCTTCATGGCGGGGTCTGCCGGGTCAACGTGGTTGATCCAGTAGCTGCCCTCCATGGAAGGTCCGGCGATTTCCCACATGAAGTCGCCGTAACCGTCGCCGCCGATGAAGACGATGTCCTTCATGCCGAGCTCGCGGGCTTGTTTCATGATCAGTGCCATTTCCTTGCCCATGTTCGGAAGGACGAGGACTTCGGCCTTGCTGTCGCGGATGGTGGTCAGCTGGGCGCGGAAGTCAACGTCGGTTCCGGCGCGGAAGCCCTGATCGGCAACGACCGTGCCGCCGTACTTCTTGTAGTACTGCATGAAGAAGTCACGCAGTCCCTGCGAGTAGTCGCTGCCGACGTCGTAAAGGACGGCGGCCTTCATCTTCTTGAGATTCTTCGCGGTGAAATAGGCGATGACCTGTCCCTGGTAGGGGTCGGTGAAGCAGATGCGGAACATGTAGGGGTTCAGCTTGCCTTCGGGTGTCACCGTTACGTTCAGGTTCGTGGAGACTGTTCCGATTTGGGGAATCCTGTACTTCGTGGAGAGGGGGGCCGTGGCGATGTTGATGCCGCTTCCGTTGGCTCCGATGACGGCGACCACCTTGTCATTCTCGGCCATCCTGCGGAAGGCGTTCACCGCATCTTCCGGGCGTGTGCGGAAGTCATAGGGAACGAGCTCGAGCTTCTTGCCCAGAATGCCGCCCTTGGCGTTGATCTCGTCAACTGCTAGCTTCGCCGAGTTCAATTCCGTCTGTCCATAGGCAGCCCAGTCGCCGGTAAGAGCGGCCAGGTACCCGACCTTGATCGTGTCCGCGGCCATCGCCGAACCGGCGAACACGATCGCCAGCGCAACCGCAACCAGAAGCAGTCCCAACTTCCTCAAAACCAACCACCTCCAATGATTGTTTGGAACTTTCAAACGCGCATCGATTCTATCACAAAACCTAAGGGCGGTGGATGTTTCAACGGCGGGGCCGCGCTGATGTATAAGGTCCCTGCTGGTACAATGAACCTGTCTGGAAGGGAGGTGCAACGTGAAACTTTTCGTTACGGATATCGATGGGACGCTGACGGATGGAAACCGGGTCCCGCAAGAGGTCGTGGAAGCCTGCAGGCGATTGAGAACCCTGGGGTGGAGGTTCATGATCGCGACTGGCCGAATTTGGGCTTCGGCCAGACCTTTCGCGGAAGCGATCGGGGCTGACCTTCCGTCGATCGTCTATGACGGCGCGCGGGTCCTTCAGGACGGGGGGGCGCATCCCTTATCGTACCGAGAGTGGAAGATCCCGAGCGAAAGGGCGGGGCGGGTCCTGGAGCTTGGATGGGAATCTTCCATGCTGATCCAGGCGTACGGGGATGAAGAGGTCACCTGCAGGCCAGGAGACGAGGTCACCAGCGGGTTCTTTCGAAGAATCAACGTCCCGGTCAGGCCGGATTTGAGTGCACCGCGCCTCGGCTTTGATCCCTATCGGATCATCTTTTACGGCAACCCTTCGGAAGCTAGGGAGCTAGGAGAAAGGATCAGGGAGAGCCTCGAGGGGGTAGAGGTGACTCTTGCCGGAGAAGGCTTCCTGGACATCCTGCCGGCAGGGGTGTCGAAAGGAGCCGCTTTCAGGGCCTTCAGGACGTCGGCCAGGTTAAAGCCGGAGGCGATTGTCGCCGCAGGCGATCACCTGAACGATATAGACCTGCTTCTGGAAGCCGACCTAGCGGTCACCTTCCGGGATGCTCCGCCGGAAGTGCGGCGGGCGGCCCACCTGGTCCTTCCCCCCGCTTCATCCATGGGATTCCTCGAACTTTGCCGGTTCCTCGAGAGGGAGGAATCGAAACCGTTCTTCTCCAAAGGGAGACAGGAGCAAAGGAGGGGGTGCCCGCTGTGCCTCGGCGGGCAACCGCCCGAAATCAAACGGGAGGTGTGAACATGTCCGCAATCAAGGGATGGGAAGTCGTAGGAATGGAGATCCCCGAGGGGTGCAACATCATCCTGGGGCAAAGTCACTTCATCAAGACAGTAGAAGACCTGTTCGAAGCTCTCGTTACATCGTCCCCTAGCCTGCAGTTCGGAATCGCCTTTTGCGAGGCTTCCGAACCCTGCCTGATCCGCCGTGACGGCAACTGCCCGGAATTGGTCGAGGCAGCGGTGAAAAATGCCCAGGCGCTCTCCGCTGGACACGCATTTGTTGTCCTCATCCGCAACGGATATCCGATCAACGTCCTGAACCGCATCAAGGAAGTACAGGAAGTCTGCGGGATTTTTGCTGCTACGGCAAACCCGCTTGAAGTCCTGGTATTCGAAACCGGGCAAGGCCGAGGGATTGCCGGCGTAGTGGATGGTTTCGCATCGAAGGGCATCGAAGAGGAAAGCCACGTTGCTGCCCGAAAAAACCTGCTGAGGAACATCATCGGCTACAAGCGGTAGGGAAGGCTTGCCGGGATTCTCAACGCAGGGGCGGTTCGCCGAGGGCCGCCCCCTTTCTTTTCCAACCAAGCAAACAGCATAGGGCGGAAATGAAAAGACCCCAAGAAAGCGGATTTCCGGGAAGATGGGTCAGCGGCCAGGCAAGGGTAAAGGCCAGGCCGGAAAAAGAGGAGAGGAAGGCCCATCCTGGACTGAGCCGCTTCGGAGCGAGGAGGGCCAGGGAAAAGGGAAGGAAGGTCCCGGCGCCCCGGAGGCCCATGCTGAGGTAACTCCAGGAAAGGATAAGGGAACCCGGGGTAAAAAGGGCCAGAAAAGCGGCCAGCACGACTAGGACGAGAAGTGTCATTCGATGGGTCAGAAGAAGGCCTCCGTCTTTTGGCTTTTGGGGCCGGAAAACGGAGGGAAGGTCTCGAACCAGGTTTGTTGCGATTCCGAGGCAAAGGCCGGCAGCGGTTCCGATGATCGTGATGGCGATTCCACTCCAGAGTGCACCTGCAACGAAAGGATGGAAATGCTCGGCAAGGAACTTCGGCAGGACCTGGGAAGCGACCAGTCCCGGCTGCCGAACCCGCATCCCGAGTCCTACCCAGATGGCAAACAGGCCGAGCGGGGGCATCAGGAAGGCGGAAAGCAGTGCGCCCTTCCGGGCTGTTTCCTCGCTCGAAGCCGAGAAGACCGCCTGGATGTAAATCTGTGTCGTCATGACTCCCACCACAAGGGAAACCCCGGCGTTCAGGTCGACCCCCAGACCCCTTCCGAAAAGGTTGAACCATGGATGGAACGGAAGGCTTTCCCAGAGGGGGGGGAGCGAGCGCCCCTCCAAGGTGGTAGCCGCTGCACAGGCTGCGAGGACAAGATAGAGAAATGCGATCTTGGCCTTTCCCAGGACCCCGTAGCTCTTCAATCCGCCAAGAAGGATGAAGCCGAGAACAGCCAGTGCGACAACCACCGCGGCGGCTTCACGGGAAATGGGCCAGATTCCCTGGATCATGGCAAGGCCTGCCAGGAACTGGGCTACCACCGAAACGAACGTTCCGAGGGTGGATGCAGCCAAAGCGACGATCCCGGTTCCCTTTCCATATTCCATCGCAAGGAACTCCGGTATCGTCGCAAGTCCGGTCCGTCGCAGCGGGCGAGCAAACCAGAGCCCCAGGATCAGGCATCCGATGCCGCCTCCGAGGGTAAACCACCAGGCAGAAAACCCCCACCGGTATGCCATTTCGACCGTCCCTACCGTGCTTGCTCCTCCGACGAGGGCACCGAGGAGAATCCCGCTGACCTCGAGGGAACCCGCCCTGCGTCCTGCCAGGGTGTAGTCCGAAGCGGAGCGGATCCCCCTGGCCGAAAGTGTCCCCAGGAACACGAAGGCCAGAAAGACGATCGCTGATCCCATCCCAAAGGCAAGCATGGCGTTCGTTCCTTTCGTTATCGGATCTGCCGTTCCAGGAAATCGGCGCAAATGACGGATCCACGGCGTTATGTTATTTTTATCACAGAGAACACCATGCTGACGTAGACCGGGGGGTCGGACTTCTTGAACCTGAAGCAAATCGCATATTGTATCGGAGCGGAAATCCTACACGGTGAAAACCTGCTCGAGAAGGTGGAGATCGAAAGAGCCTACGCGTCGGACCTGATGAGCGACGTGTTGGCTTTTGCCAGCCCGGGAACCCTCCTTTTGACGGGGCTGACCAACGTCCAGATTATCCGGACAGCGCAGATGATGGATATCCCGGCAGTGGTCTTCGTCAGGGGCAAAAAGCCGCAGGAAGAAGCGGTGGCCCTTGCAAGGTCGATCGGCATGCCCCTGCTGGTCTCTTCGAAAAGCATGTACGAGACTTGCGGCCGGCTCTACGCAGCCGGTCTTTCTCCGTGCGTCATTCCCTGCCGGGAGGCCTAGCGTGTGGATAGCCATTACGAAGTGGAATTCCCGGTGAGGGGAGACGATTTCCTCGCGGCCGGAGAGGCGTCCAACCAGATAAAGGAAACGCTGGTCATGCTGGGAGTTCCATCGTCCATCTCCAGGCGGGCATCTGTCATTACCTACGAAGCGGAAATGAATCTCGTGATTCACGCCGGGGGAGGGATCCTGAGGGCAATCATCACGCCGGAAAAATTGACGATCGAAGCGATAGACCGTGGACCGGGCATTCCCGATCTCGACCTTGCCATGAGAGAAGGGTTTTCGACCGCCTCCGACAGAGTTCGCGAGATGGGTTTCGGTGCCGGTATGGGGCTGCCGAACATCAAGCGGAATGCCGATTCCCTGGAAATCGACACGGAGGTCGGCAAGGGAACCACGCTGACCGCAACAGTTTTTTTCGGCCGGTAGCCGGAAGCAGGGGGTAGGGGCATGGAAACGGGGATCAAGATCGTCGAAGGCAGCTGCAAGGGATGTGTCAACTGCATCAAGTCCTGTCCAACGGAAGCCCTGAGAGTCATCGAAGGAAGGGTGAAGATCCTTCCAGAACTCTGCATCGATTGCGGGGAATGTCTCCGGAGCTGCCGGGAGAAGGCCCTGGCCCTGGACGAGGACGATTGGGACCTCATCAAAAGCCACGGCCCTGTGGCGCTCATGGCCGATCCCACCTTCTGCGCCCAGTTCTCGCATTACTGGAGCCCGAGCCTCATCCGGGAGGCCTTGGCCTCCCTTGAAATGAAGGATCTCTTCGACCAGGCCGCTGTTGCCTTCGACCTTGCCGCCCTTGCGACTGCCAGGCAATTGGAGGAAGCCTCCAGGGAGAGCCTTCCCCTGATCTCGATTTATTGCCCGGCGGTCGTTCGGCTGATTCAAGTTCGGTTTCCCGAGCTGCTTCACCGGCTCGTGAAAACGGAAACCCCTCTAGAAACGGGAACCCTTCTCTGGAGAAGGCGCAGAGGTTCGAAAGAGGGCGTGATCCTGGTGACCCCCTGCAGTGCGAAGGTGATGCTGGTTCGAGGGCCCGTGGGAAGGGCGAGGAGCATGATGGATCATGTCGTTTCAGTGAAGCGACTGGCGAGGGACCTCCTGGCTGCCGGTCCCAAGGTAGAGGGCAAATCCGAGAGCCCTATCGGGAGCCGGTGGCTAGCCTGGGCCCTCCGTGGAGGAGAAAGCCGGCATGTGAAGGCGTTTTCCGGGAAAAAGCTGACGACCATGGCCGTATCAGGCCTCAGGAACACGATCGACCTTTTGCAGGACCTGGAACTAGGAAGGCTGAAGGGCGTCGATTTCGTCGAGTGCAGGGTTTGTGATCTTGGCTGCATCGGGGGAATCGGGAATGCGGAATCTCGCTTCCTTTCCGAACTAAGGCTTTCTCGCCAGCCCATCGAGTGGGATGTCACGGCGGACGAAAAAGCCGAGCTCTTTGAACTTTACGAATCAGGGATCTGGAAGCTCGAACAGCCGATCCAGCCAAGGCCCAGGCCTTCCCTGGCTGATTCCCTCGACGAGGCGATGAAGAAGTTGAAGGCGATGCAGGCCTTTTACGCTGAACTGCCCCATATCGATTGCGGAGCTTGCGGCCGTCCCTCGTGCAGGGCGCTAGCGGAAGACGTGGTGAGGGGCGAGGGAGAACTGACGGACTGCGTTTTCAAGTTGCGCGAAAGGATCTCCCTTCTTGGGGAGGAGATCACCCATTTGAGCGGGAAGCTGCCCCATGCCTTCCATGAAAGGAAACATCCGAAATGACCGTTTTGTCCGTGATTGATGCCCTCGGACTGATTGTCCACCATCTCGCGAACGAGGATCGCTCTGTATCCCGGGGGGTCGTCGGAGATCTCCTGAGCTTTGTCATGGGAGGGGCGCCCGAAGGAGCCGTCTGGGTTACGCTTCAGACGCATGTCAACATCGCGGCGGTCGCGGTCCTGAAGGAAATCCCGCTTGTAATCCTGGCATCGGGAAGGACCCCGGATGGAGATCTCTTGGAACGGTGCCGGAAAGAAAATATCGCCCTGGCAACCGCTTCGGCTTCCCCCTTCGATGTCTGCGGGGCCCTCCACGACCTGGGGATGAAGGGGTAACCCGGATGAAGCCCTTCAGGGCGGATCTCCACATCCATACCGTTCTTTCTCCCTGTGGCGGTCTTGACATGGGGGCTCCAGAGATCGTAAGCCGTGCCCTTCAATGCGGACACGGCATGGTTGCGGTGACAGACCACAACACGTGCCGCAATGCAGCTGCCGTGATGAACGCTGCGCGGGGGAAGAACCTGGTTGTTTTTCCCGGCCTTGAGGTTCAGAGTGCGGAAGACATCCATGCGGTGGTGCTTTTCGGAACACTGGAGGAAGCCCTTGATTATGAAGCCTGGCTATGGGAGGGTTTTCCCTGCGTCCTGAACAGGCCGGAGCTGTTTGGGGAACAGCTCCTGATCGATGAGGAGGACCGGATCCTCGCGGAGGAACCGGTCCTTTTGGTTCAGGGCGCGCGGCGCAGCATCGATGATGTCGTTGTCGAGGCAAGGGCCCGAGGTGGGCTGGCTTTCCTGAGCCACATCGACCGTGAGGCCTTCTCGTACCCCGCGGTCCTTGGCCCGATACCGGCGAATTACCCGGTCGACGCGCTCGAATTGACCTGTAACGCAACCGAAGAAAAGGTCGTGAACTGTAGGAAAGCCTACCCTTTCCTGCCCCTGATCCGAAATTCAGATGCGCATTCCCTGGACCAGATCACCCCCCGTTGTTCCACGATATTTCTCCTGGAAGAACCGAATTTTCAAAATCTGCGGCAAGCGTTTCGAGGAGAACGGGGCTGCCGGATTTTGGACCCCTGGAGGGCAGGGGAAGAGCAAACCGATCCGGCAATGGGGTAAAATCAGCGAAGGGGGGTGTTCGTTTTGATGGAGGAGAAACCCGAAGAGTTCAGTTCGCCGGAAAAGAAACTGCAATGCTGGTGCGGCCGTAAAATGATCCTGATCGAATCGTTCCCCGATGACGGGACCTTCCGTTATGCCTGTCCCTTGTTCCTCGCCGGGGACACGAGCCACGACCAGCTCCTCAGCGAGGAAGAATTCGTAGAGGAGCCCGACGAGAAGCGTTAGGAGACTATTGTTTTTTCCTTATGAACCAAAGCGCTGCGTTGTGAACGGAAGCATCAAAGGGGGACGGTTTTTCGGGAATGGCCATGGTCGGACCGGTTACTTCCATTCCGTAAAGAGGCAAGGCAGCCCCCAACACTTTGAGTCTTTCCAGGGTCATGGGGCGTACGGATGCCGAAACAAAGATGACAGTCGCTTCTCCGAGATCCCCGGACATTCCAGCCACACCGACCCAGTATTCCGCCCCAAGGGGGATCTTTTCCAGGTATTTGCCGGGGGTTGCCCGCCCATTGATGTCTCTTATCGTGCTCCCGCTTTTCATCCAGACAGGCCACATCCCGAAATCGGCATAGTATAGCATCGCGGCACTTTTCATCGATCGCATGTCTTCGATAATTCGGGTTGCCTCCGCCTTTGCTGAAACCGAAAAGGAAACGAGCATCAGGGCTCCTGCTAGGATGCCGATGAGAAAGAGTGCGATCAGGGTCTCCACGAGCGTGAAGGCAAATGCTTTCCTGCCGGGCTTTTTCATGATTCTCCCACCTTTCCATTCTGGTCGAACCCGTGCTCAACTCGAATCCGCTGAGCGGGATCAAGGAGGAAGGAACACCGTCCAGGAACCAATTTGCTAAACCCACCGATGGAGGACTTTCCCCCCGGCAAAGGTGTATCCGGAACTGAAGCGATATCCACCCAGGATCTCGATCGGGGCCAGGGACATGTGTTCCTCCAGGTCTGAGGGGAAGAACGCAAGATTTCCCACTCCATGCCAGGCTTCTTTCCCGAGCCGGACATTTTGGGCGGGGAGTTCGACCAGCTCAAGAACCGAAGGAGGAGCTCCGGCCTCGATGGAAGGGAAGTGCCGAATGTGAAAGAGCGGTGCTCGAAGGGGGTAGGGGAGGGTTGCAGGGTCGATTTTTCCCCTGACGAGCATCGTTCCTTCGATGAGCCGTTCCCCGTGGGCGGTGACGTAGCCTTTCAGTTTTGTCCCCGTTTCGATCGGTCCCATGACCGGGTTGAGCGGATGCGGTTCGCTCATAAAGATTTGCCCCAGGCGCTTGGGGAAGCCCATAAACCAGCCCCGAGCCATGGAAAAATCGTTGTCGACCCAGATGTGGAGGCAGATTTGCCCCGGTTTTCCCTCAAACGAACAGCCCGCCCAGATCGCCGCTTCCCGGTACTGGGTCCTTTCGGGGTTTTCGAAAGCTAGATCCCTTTTCGCGTCCCAGACGGAAGTCCATCGGCTGAAGACCACCGTACAGATGCCCGGTTCGAGAGCCGGTAAAAGCGGTTCCGGCAAATAGGCGTTGACGGCGTCGGGGTCTGCGCGATAGAGGATGGAAAGGTACTCCGTCCCGTAGTGCCAGGGGAGAGGTCCCACGAGAGAGGATCTACCCGTTGGGGTGAGAGGGTAGCAGAATCCGTTCAGGTCGGCAATTCGGGTCATCTTTTTTCCCCTCCGATGCGGACAGGCGCCTTAAAAGAGTGTATCACAGGATTTTCTATCCCCTCTCCGGGCAATGTTAAGATAATTCCATGGGTAAAAAACGGAAAACCAGGATTGACCTCAACGAAGGGCCAGCCATGCAGCCTCTGCTGGGTGAAATGCTGCGGGCCAAAGGGCTTGTCCCGGCAGAACCGGAAAGGGAAGAACCTGAGCCGGCCGAAGTTTCGGAGGGGATTTCCCCGGATCGGATGGATTTCTCGGGGATTCGAAGCATCGTGCTGCAGTTCGAGAAAAAGGGGCACGGGGGCAAGCGCGCGACTCGCGTGTCAGGGTTGCCTTTCGGAGCCGAAGAACTGGACCGCCTGGCCCGCTTGCTTCGCAAGGAAATGGGGTGCGGGGCCTGGGTGGAGGGGGAGACCCTCCTGCTCCAGGGGAATTTGACCGATCGCTTGCGTGACTGGTTTGTAGCAAAAGGCGTAAGGCGAGTCGTACTCTCCGGACGAGGGGGAAACGCAGGATGAGCTTTTTCTCTTTCCAGGAAAGGGACCTGGAAGAACTTGTCGAAAAGACAAGGCCTTTCGCAGAGGAAGGAAAGGTGGCGACGTACATCCCGGAATTGGCCCGGGGCGACCCAGGCGCCCTGGCAGTTGCAGCCGTGGACGGAGAAGGATCGAGGATTGTTGCAGGTGACCGGGATCTCCGGTTTACCATGCAGTCCATTTCGAAGGTCGTTTCGCTCGCCCTCGCGCTCTTGGAGTTCGGCGAAAAGGCGGTTTTCGGTAAAGTGGGGATGGATCCCACGGCTGACCCTTTCAACTCCGTCATGCGGCTGGAAATGGTCCGTCCGCATCGGCCGCAAAACCCCTTGATCAACGCCGGTGCGATCGTCGTGGACTCCATGCTTCTCGCCAAGGGGGCGGACGAGGCGTTCAACTCGGTCCGGGAGATGGCGAGGAGCTTGACGGGTAATCCCGGGATCCGGGAAAACGAGGCGGTCTATCTTTCCGAGAAACGAACGGGAGACCGCAATCGTTCCCTGGCCTACTTCCTGAAGAGCGTCAAAACCATCCGCGGAGATGTCGAAGAAATCCTGGATGTCTATTTCAGGCAGTGCAGCCTGGAGGTGACCGTATCGGATCTGGCCGTTCTTGCTGGAACGATCGCACTTGACGGAAGGAATCCGCTGACGGGAGAAAAGGTGCTTCCCGGGAAAATATGCAGGATCCTGAGGGCGCTGATGGCCACCTGTGGGCTTTACGACGGTTCAGGGGAGTTCGCCGTCCGGGTCGGCATTCCGGCGAAAAGCGGGGTTGGAGGGGGCATCATCGCCACCGTTCCGGGTATTATGGGAATTGCAGTCTGCGGTCCCGCACTGGATCACCAGGGGAATTCCATCGCAGGAATCGCGCTTCTTGAATGCATGTCCGAGCGATTCGGCCTGAGGGTTTTATAGGTTCCGCAGAGGGGGGCAGCCCCCTCTACGGAACCGGTGAAGGGCTAGTCGATTTTCCGGTAGGCCTGTTTCTTGGCCCCGCAAATCGGGCAGCTTTCCGGGGCCTCTCCTTCCGCGATGTGTCCGCAAACGGTGCAGAGGAAAAGGTCGGTGGTTTCACCGCTGTGGAGGGTTTGCAGGGCCTTCTCGTAGAGGTGTGCGTGAACCGCTTCCGCCTTCCCGACAAGCTCCAGTTTCCTCGCTACCGTCCCTGCGCTTTCCTGCTTTGCAGTTTCTACAAAATCCGGGTACATCCTGGTAAACTCGTACGTTTCTCCTTCAATGGCTGCCTTGAGATTTTCTTCGGTAGTACGGATCATGCCCAGGGCCTTGAGATGGTCGATCGCATGGATCGTTTCCGCTTCGGCAGCTGCCCTGAAAAGCTTCGCTGCCTGGTGGAACCCCTCTGCCTCCGCCTGGCGGGCAAAAGCAAGATACTTTCGGTTTGCCATGGACTCTCCCGCAAAAGCTTCCTTCAGGTTCTCCTCGGTCTTTTTCATCTGCGAAAAACCCCCCTCTTCTTGAAATTAGAATCATTATAAATAAAACCAGTCTAGGATGCAATGTCGGAAAAACCGCTTTAACCGAAGAGAGAATTCAGGCCCTGCAGGAGCAGCTCAAGATCCGAGTCCTTGCCTTTCCGGGGAAGGGGCAGGCCGACCGTTTCTTCCCCAAGGAGGTAGGCAAAACGACAGGAGAAACGAAGGGCAGGATTCAGCCGCCAGAGGGAGGGACACTCGTATCCCAACTCGCGGAAAAGCGATTGGATCCTTGCCGCATGAAAAGGGGTACGAACGGGAATCACGAGAGGCACCGCCTCCTTTGTAAGACATGGAAAAAGCGGACGAATTCCATTCTCCTGGATGGCCGGTTTCGCCAGGAATTCCAGGAAGAGCTTCCCGAAATGCCTTCTTCGGCGGACCTCTTCCAGGAAAGGTTCCGCATTCAGCTTTTCCCAGGAAGTGTAAGACGGGGAGCGGGGTGGGGACGAAAAAGAGGCTTCCAAATCCCTTTCCACCTCTTCGAGGGCCGAGAGACCTTCCTCGAAAGCTCCCTCTTCAATGCACCGAAACCCCTTCTCCCTGTTTCCCGCCAGCCGGGAATCGGCGGGGGCCAGATCGGGCCGGATCGCAAACCGAGTAACCAAAGCGCCTCCATCCGGGATCGGGAAAAATTTCCGAAAGCTGAAAAGGGCAAAGTCTCCCACGAACCCGACGTTTCCGTTCAGCGAGGCGCCTGCACAGTCCTCGATCAGAAGAGGACGGTTCTGCGGGGGTCTTGAACGGAACCAGCCAAGTGCCCCGGTGTTGGTGAAGCCGAAGTAATGGATGATCAGCAAAAGATCTCCCGTTGAAGGGCCAGGATTCGGGAAAACCGGCTTGAAGCCGGAGCTGTTCTCGTAGAAACGGAGACGGATTCCGGCTCTCCTGAAAACCTGGGGAAGAGAAGGGCAGGAATACGCCGGGAGCCAGGCCGTTCCTGAAAACCCCTGCCCGGCAAGATGCCGAAGGACAAGAATCAGGGCAGACCTCCCGCTGTCCGTCGGAATGGCGATTCTGCCGACTCTTTCGAACCGGGTAAGGAACGGGTCGACTCCTCCTTTTCCGGGACCAGGGGCGAAGCTTCGACTGTCCATGGGGATATCATATCTCTCAAGGCTGCCTGTGAAACAAAGGTGAGGATTTGAAGATGGAGAAGGCCTTTGACCGGATCGCGCCGTACTACGACCGATGGATCGGTCGGTTCATGTCCGACCGAATGGATCGGATGGTTGAGATGCTCGCGTGCTCGCCCGAAGAGACCGTCCTGGACCTGGGGGGAGGAACCGGGCTTTTTGCCCGGAAGCTGGTGGGGCGTTGCCGGGAAGTCCACCTCCTTGACGAAAGCCTGCCGATGATCCAAAGCGGGGCGAGCGACAGGATCCTCGCCCGGGAAGGAGATGCAACCCGAACGGGTTACCCGGATCGTTCGTTTGACGCAATCGTCCTGTCGGACGTCATGCACCATATTCGGGAGCAGGAACTTCTTTTGCTTGAAGTCTGCAGGCTTCTGAAACCAGGGGGGCGACTCCTGGTCAACGAGATCGACCGGGAGAAGTTCCTGGGGTCCCTTGTTGGAAAGCTGGAAGCTTTTTTCATCCCTCCGGTATTCCCCGTCGGGTTTCTCGAACTTTCGAAATCGCTGGATCGCCACGGCTTCATTCTCTTGGCGAAGCAACAGGACGCCTGGAGTTTCGTCGCGATTTGGAGAAGCATCGAGGGTTAGCAGGTCGTGCTGCGATGTCGCCTCCGCAATTCCCCCAGGACGTCCAGGGGTTTCAGGTCCAACGAAATCAGGGCAACGAGTAGGTGGTAAAGCAGGTCCGCAGCCTCGTAGCGGGTGTTCTCCCGATCCTTGAGGGCTACCGCCAGGGCGGTCTCCACCCCTTCTTCACCGACCTTCTGCGCGATTCGGGAAGCTCCTTCCTGAAGGAGGCGGGCCGTATAGCTCTCTTCCGGGGGGGCGAAGCGCCTTTCAAGGAGGCATCTCCACAATCGCCCCCAGAAGGTGCAGTCGGTTCCTCCCTCACCCCAAAGGGACCTGTAGAAGCAGGTCCTTTGGCCCGTGTGACACGCGGGACCAGCGGGTTCCACGAGGGCAAGCAGGGTGTCCCCGTCGCAGTCGATTTTCATTTCCACGACATGCATGGTGTTGCCGCTCGTTTCTCCTTTTTTCCAGAGGCAGTTCCGGGATCGGCTGAAAAGGGTCAACTCTCCCGACAGTTCCGTTTTTTCCAGGGCTTCCCTGTTCGCCCAGGCCACCATGAGGACTTCGCCCGATTCGCAATCCTGCACGACGACCGGGACTAGGCCGGTTGAATCGAAATGGACTTGATCCAGAATGCTCATCTTGATTTTGCCTCCTCGTCCTTGATTCGAACCGGAACCTTTGCGTCCGCCAGCTCTTTCTTGACTTTTCGGATCGACAGGATCCCGTAATGAAAAATGGAAGCTGCCAGCGCCGCATCCGCACCGGCCTCTAAGGCAAGGCGAATATCTTCCGCCGATCCGGCTCCTCCGGACGCGATCAGCGGAACCGGTGCGGCTTCGGATACGGCGCGGATCAGATCAAGATCGTACCCCTCGTTTGTCCCGTCCCGATCCATGCTGGTCAGGAGAATTTCGCCGCATCCGAGACGCACTCCTTCACGGGCCCAAACCACCACGTCGATTCCCGTGGGGGTTCGCCCCCCTTCGATAAGGACCTCCCAGCGGCCGTCAGTCTTGCGTTTGGCATCGATGGCCAGAACGACGGCCTGCCTGCCGAGATTTCGGGCGCAATCCCGGATCAGGCTGGGGTCCCGTACAGCAGCGGTATTCAGCGAGACCTTGTCCGCACCGATCGCGACGAGTTGCCGGGCCTCTTCAGCAGTGGAGATGCCCCCTCCTACGGTAAAGGGGATGAAGAGGCGCTCTGCCACTGCCCTAACCCAATCGGTCATTGTCCGGCGCCTCTCCTGCGAAGCGGAAATGTCCAGGAATACGAGTTCATCCGCGCCTTCCTCCATGTATGCTGCGGCAAGTTCCGCGGGATCTCCCGCATCCCTGAGGTCCCGGAAACGGATTCCCTTTACGACCCGCCCCCCCTTGATGTCAAGGCAAGGGATGATTCGTTTCATCAGCAAGGACGATCCACCTCCTGGGCGTCTTTTAAATTCAGATTTCCCTCATACAGGGCCTTTCCCACGACCACGTCGGAAATCCCAAGGCCGGCGAGAGCCCTGATGTCCTGCAGGTTGCGGATGCCGCCTGCTGCAGTGAATTCCATTTCGGGGAAGGCCTTTCGCAAGGTTTCGTACAGGTCAAGATCGGGCCCCTCACCTGTTCCATCCCGGTCGACCGCAGTGACGAGGCAATGCCGAAACCCGGCAACAAGGAGCCGCTGCAGGGTTTCCTCGGGGCCGAGAGCAGCCTTTTCGGTCCATCCGCTGACTGCGACTTGTCGCATTTTGATATCGACCGTTGGGATGATGCGCTCCCCGAACTTCGCGAATAGCTCGAAGGGCATCTGTTCCGTGGCCAGGAGCAAGCTGCCCACCATTGCAAAAGCGGCTCCCATCGAGAGGACCTTCTCTATGGAAGCAACCGTCCGCAAGCCTCCTCCGTAGCGAATCGTCAGGTTCAGGGCAGAAAGGGAAGGCAAAACTTCGGCATGACAGGGGATTCCCTTACGGGCCCCTTCAAGGTCGACGACATGAAGCCGAGGACATCCCTCCGATTGGAAGGCCATCGCCACTGAAAGGGGATCATCGGCATATTCGGTCCTCGCGGAATAGTCTCCCCGGGTGAGGCGAACCACCTTTCCCTGGAAAAGGTCGATCGCGGGCCAGATCTTCATGAGGATTCCCCCGAAAGGAGACGGATAAACGCCCCGAGAAGGCGCAATCCTTCCCCGGCGCTGCGTTCGGGGTGGAACTGGAAGCCCGCAACGCGGTTCAGCAGGGAAACCGAGCTGAAACGGCAACCGTCGATCACGGTTTCCGAAAGGCTCGCGTCATTGACGGGAGCTGCATAGCCATGGACAAAATAGGCATCGAGTCCCCCGGGAAAAAGGTCGGTGATTCCGGGCAGTTCCCTGAGCCAGGAAACCCGGTTCCATCCCATATGCGGTGACTTCCTGAGCCCCTCGAGAGGGGCGACCGTGCCGGGAAAGAACCCCAGGCCTTCGGTGAGTCCGTCTTCCAGGCTTGCTTCGTAAAGGAGCTGCATTCCCAGGCAGATCCCGAGCAGGGGATTTTTAGCCTGTCCCCAATCCCGGAGGACCTGGATCCAGCCTCTCCGGGAAAGCTCGGCCATTGCAGGAGGAAACGCTCCGACTCCAGGAAGGACGAGAAAATCCACCTCGCTGTCCAGGCCAGAGGGGGTTCCCAGCAGGCGGGCTTCATACTGGAGTTTTTCCAGGGCACGGAGCACGTTTCCCAGGTTTCCCGCGCCGTAATCGATGATCCCGATCATACCCAGATCCCTTTCGTGGTGGCTTCACGGCAGGAAGGGACGAGCGCCGACCGGAGGGCCCGGGCGACTCCCTTGAAGATGGCTTCCGCGAGGTGATGGGAATTGTCGACCGCCAGTGCATGGATATGGAGGGTCAGTCTCCCTTCCCGCGTGAAGGCGCTCCAGAATTCCCTGACTAGTTCCGTGTCGAAGTCTCCGCAGCGTGGGGTCGGAAAAACGGCATTCCACGTAAGCCCCCCGCGACCGCTGATGTCCACGGCCACCAAAACGAGAGTCCCATCCATGGGGATGGCGATCGAAGCGTAGCGCTCGCGAGGCCCCATCCGGAAAAGGTCCAGGAAAGCCGATCCCAGAACGATCCCAACATCTTCCGTCAAGTGATGGGCGTCCACTTCCGTATCGCCCGCTGCTTTCAGCTTCCCCGGGATGTCTGCGTGGTGGAGAAAGAGGCCGATCATGTGGTTCAGAAAACCGAGGGGCGTATCCACGTAGACGGCTTCCCCCGGGGGAAGGAACTCGAACTCTACAGCCGTTTCGTTTGAACGTCTCTCATACCGTTTTTCCATCCTCATCGCCCGCTTTCCTCGAAGAAGTGGAGAATTTGCCGATGATTTCCTCAATGCCTTCCCAGGCCAGTTGGAGACTCTTGCAGCTTGCCACGAACTTCAGGCTGACCGGGGCGATTTCCGCGATCACGGAGAGCGCGTTGGCCTTGAGCGTAGAACCGGTCTGGACGATATCGACGATGCAGTCGCTCAGGCCAAGGCGTGGGGCCATTTCGATCGAACCATTGAGGTGCACGAATTCGACCTGGATCCCTCGATCGGCGAAATAGGCTTCAGCGATTCGAGGGTACTTGGTTGCAACTCGGAGCCCCATCGCCTGGCTCTCGTGTCCGAGGAAACGGTTTGCAACTTTCTTGGGGCCNGCAAGAACGATCCGGCAAATTCCCCGTCCCGTGTCNGCGAGTTCCACGAGGGAAGCACCGGTTTCCCAGATCACGTCGGAACCCGCGAGCGCGAGATCGGCGATCCCGTAATGGACGTACACGGGGACATCCATGGGCTTCGCGAGCAGGAAACGGAAGCCTTCNTCCTGGATCACCAGCGATCGGCCTCTTTCCTTCAGCTTGAGCGTTGGGATCTCGAGACTTTCGAGAACCTCGACCGCCTCATCCAGGACCCGGCCGGTGGGAAGACAAAGAGTCAGCATCCGATTTCCTCCTCTTTCACTGGATCCAGCGGATACGCGGTGCACCCGGGAAGATCGATCCACCAGCCGTATCCTCTCTCACGGGCCAGCCGGACAGCTCCCTCCCTGTTCTCCTGCCAGCTCAACTCGATCCGGTATCCGGAGGCAATGAAATCATCCGCCCGTTCAAGGGCAACTCTCGGTGAAAGACACCCGCACCATGCGACGGCCGGTGTTGGTCCTTCGGAACGGGAAAGCGAAGCGACCGCTCTTAGATCCAGCCCGAATCCAAGGGCTTGACCGACAATTCCGTATTGTTCGAGCAGGCCGTCGTACCTTCCTCCGCCTCCAAGGCTGAAACCTGCACTTCCGGAAAAGATCTCGAAAACAGGGCCGCTGTAGTACCCGAGTTCTCTTGCCAGGGCGAGGTCGAGCCTCAGGTTTTCCCCCAGGCCCAACTCTTCCAGCGCTTCCACGATCAGGCGGAGGTCCTTCAATGGCTGCATTTCCCCGAAGAGCCGGGTGGCTTCACCCAGGGTCCTGCCTGCCTTTCCCCGCAGGCGCGGAAGGTAGCAAAGCGGTTCCTTCAGCTCTTTTGGGAGGTGGACCTCCCTGAGTGCTTCAAAGTACGCTTCGTAACGGCGTTCGAGAAGTGCCAGCAGCAGCGAAGAGGAGAGGGGACGTTCGAGCCTGCCCAGGCATTCCTGGAGGAAGCCCGCGTGCCCGAGAACGACGACGGGGGAGTGGATGCCGATTCTCCGCAGGGACCTCAGGAGAAGAGCGATGACCTCTACGTCCGCTCCCTCTCCTTCCCACCCGAGAAGTTCCGCTCCGAACTGCAAATTTTCAAAGTCGGTTTCGGGAGGAACCGGAGCCCTGTAGAGGGGCCCCGCGTAACAGACCCGCAGGGGCCGTTCCTGGGGAGAAAAGTGCGAAGAAAGGTAGGCAACGGCAGCCAGGGTCAGGTCCGCCCGCAGGAAGCAGCCTTCACCGGAAGGTGTGTAGACCGGGATCAGGCGTTTCCTGAAACTCGGCGGGAGCTTTTCCCACGCGGATTCGAGCAGCTGTAGACCCGGGGGGAAAAAGGGCTGGTAACCGTAAGCGGAGAAAGTTTCGAAAAAAATCTTCCTGCATCGCTCGACCCTTTCCCCCTCCCTGCCGCCGAGAGTTCGGGTCCCTTTGGGTTGACGGCTCAATTACCGTCTCCTCCCCTCAGCCTCATCGCGAGCGCATGGGCATACAACCCCTCCGCCTGGGCGAGGCACTCCCCGGGTTTAGAAAGAAGGGCAGCGGCTTCTTTGCTCATCTCGAGGTGGGTCAGCGGCCTCAGGAAGGTTCCGACCCACAAGCCCCCAGAAAAGCGTGAACGCCCCTCGGTCGGAAGGACGTGGTTCGTCCCTGCGATGTAATCTCCAAACGCTTCGGCGGAGTGGTGCCCCAGGAAGGCGGCTCCGTACGCCGTGCATCGTTCGAGGACCTCGCGGGGGTTTTGAACGGCGAGCTCGAGGTGTTCCGGGGCAACCCGGTTTGCGGCTCCTACGGCTTCCTCCAGCGTACAGACTGCAACGGTTCCGGACGCTTCCCACGCCTGACGTGCCGTTTTCCCCGTGGGCAATGACTTCAGCAGGCTTTCGACCTCGGTCATCGTCCTGACGGCCAGGCTTTCTTCCAGGCAGTACAGCGACACGCGCGCCAGCGGGTCGTGTTCCGCCTGGGCCAGCAGATCGGCCGCAAGAACCGTCGGTTTCGCCGTGTGGTCCGCGATGACTAGGACCTCGCTGGGACCTGCCAGGCTGTCGATGCCCACCTTCCCGAACATCTGTCTTTTTGCCTCCGTTACGTAGGCATTTCCCGGTCCGGCCAGAAGGTCAACGGGAGGAATACCAGGGAGTCCGCGGGCCAAGGCTCCGACTCCTTGGGCTCCACCGACGGCAAGGACTTCCTTCAGGCCTAGGAGGCACAGGGTTGCCAGGATTGGCTTGGAGATCCCGGAAGAGCCTCGCGGAGGAGAGAAAGCGACGATCCGGGAAACGCCGGCTTCCTGGGCCGGCACGATCCCCATCACGGCGGTGCTGATCAGTGGATAACGCCCCCCGGGGACGTAAATCCCGGCGCTCCGGACCGGAAGGAACCGCATTCCGGCCCGGATTCCGGGCGCAATTTCCCATTCCTGGTCTCGAAACATGGAGCGTTGCGCCCTGTGAAAAGTGCGAACGTTATCGATGGCGGTTTCAACCGCCTGCCTCAGGGACGGGTCCATCTGAGCAAGAGCCTCGTTTAGTGCTTTTTCACGAATCAGGATCGGGCCTTCGTAGCCGTCGAGGTGGCGGTTCAGTTCGGATAGGGCTTTTTCCCCTTCCTGGAAAACACGATCGAGGATCGAATGGACCCGTTCCTGGATGGAACGGGCGATGGATTCGCGTTCGGAGGTCGCAGGGGGCTTGACGATGATCATGCCAGTCTCCTTTACTTATTTAGTATAATAGCAGAGTAAGAATTAGCGCGGATTGCATCATATCACGCTACCTGAACTCCTGTAAAGGGTCTCCGAAAAAGGAGGTCCCTGCGAGCGGTTGGAAGGGATCAAGGTCGACAAACCAGGCGCGAGTTGTTAAAATCTATCGTGTTAAATTGTAGAAGTTTGGAGGAGAAGCCAAACATGGCGAAAAAACCGGGCGAAAAACGGTTTCGTTGCGCAGAATGCGGTTTTTTTGCCCTGACCTGGTCGGGGAAATGCCCAGCCTGCGGTAGTTGGGGAACCTTTGAAGAGGAAAGGCGCGATGGGGCTTCCTTGAGTCTTTCCCCCAAAACGGCGCCGATCGTGGCGGGTCTTTCCGATCTGGAACCTCCCAGGAGGATTCCCTCGGGCATCGACGAGCTGGATCGGGTGATCGGAGGGGGCTGGGTCGCAGGCAGCGTGGCCCTGCTGGCCGGGGAGCCGGGAGTAGGGAAGTCCACGCTCCTGTTGCAGACTTGCGCTGCGATTTCCCGGGCGGGTTCCCGGGTTCTCTATGTTTCCGGCGAGGAGGCGGCCTCCCAGGTTGCCCTGAGGGGGAAGCGACTCGGTGCAGCGGATTCGGGGGTTTCCCTCCTTTGCCAGGAAAGCGTGCAGGAAATCCTGCCGATGCTTCACGACTTCGATTTTGCCGTGTTTGACAGCGTGCAGGCCCTTCGGCATACGGAGACTCCGGGGTGGCCAGGAACTCCGGGGCAGGTCAGGGCCGTGGCACAGGTCATCTCGGAAGAAGCGAAAAAAAGCGGCTGCGCTTCGGTCCTTGTGGGACACATCACCAAAGACGGACAAATTGCCGGTCCCAAGCTCCTTGAACACATGGTGGACGTTGTCCTCCATTTCTCCGGCGACAGGACGTCTCCTTACCGGCATGTCAGGGGAGTGAAGAACCGTTACGGGAGCACGGATGAATTGGGAGTTTTCGAGATGGCGGAAGAGGGGCTTGTGGGAATTCCGGATCCGAGCCGGCTTTATTGGAACGAAAACGCGGGGGCCATCCCGGGGACAGCCATGACCGTCGTCCTGGAAGGGTCTCGTCCACTGGTAGCCGAGATCCAGTCTCTTTCGTGCACGACTCCGTTTCCCTATCCGAAAAGGACGGCACGCGGAGTGGCCGTCAGCCGGATGGGGCTCCTTCTGGCCGTGCTGGAGCGGAGAGGCGGGTTGCCCTCGAGGTCGATGGATGTCTTCATGAACGTCGTGGGAGGGCTTCATATCGAGGATCCGGCGGCAGACCTAGCTGTCTGCATGTCCCTGGCCTCTTCCCTGTCTGATCTCCCTTTGCCCCGTGACATGGTTTTCATTGGCGAGGTGGGATTGGGGGGGGAAGTTCGGCCCGTTCCGCGACTCGTCACCCGAATCAGGGAATCTGCGCGGCTTGGCTTTTCGACCGTAGTCACGAGTCGTTACCAGGACCAGCAGGGTCCGGAGGGTGTCCGCATCGTAAAAGTGGGGTCATTAGGCGAGGCGATGAAGGAGTTGACCCGGGGATGCTAAGGTTGCGCAAATCGATCCTGACCGTTCTTCTAGCGGTTTTCACCCTCCTTGGATGCGTGGCGGGCCCATCCCTATCCGCCGAAAAAACCGCGCTTGTCGTTTCCGTGCCGATGGAGGGAGTCGTGGGGGTTTCCCTGGAAAATTACCTGGACGAGGCGTTTGCATATGCCGCGGAAGAAAAGGCGGCGCTTGTCGTGATCGGCCTTGATACGCCGGGTGGTCTTGTGACTTCGATGAGGGGGATGTCGCAGAAAATCCTTTCCGCTTCGATCCCAGTAGCGGTATGGGTTGGCCCCCCAGGTGCCCGGGCGGCGTCTGCAGGAGCGTTCCTGGTGATGGCTGCCCACGTTGCGGCAATGGCGCCGGGGACAAACATCGGCGCGGCCCACCCCGTTACCGCTTCCGGGCAGGATGTTCCGGACAAGGAACTGAGCCGGAAGATCACCAACGACCTTGCAGCCCAGATGCGTTCCCTGGCGGAAGAACGGGGAAGGAACGCCGAGGTGGCGGCTTCGATGGTTCTCAACAGCGTTTCCCTGACGGCCAGGGAAGCCATGGAAATAAGGGTCATCGACACCGTCACGCCGGATCTTCCCTCCCTGCTTAAGTGGGCGGACGGCCGAAAAGTCCGGGTCGGAACGGTTGACGTTGTCCTGGATCTCAAGCGGTACGAAATCCGAACGTTCGAGATGAGCCCGAGACTCCGTGCGCTCCATTTCATTTCCAGGCCTGACGTGGCCTACCTGATGCTGACGCTGGGGATACTGGCGATCGTTTTCGAAGTTTTGACACCGGGGGGGTTCGTCATGGGGACGGCAGGGGCCGTGATGGCCCTCATCGGTGCGTACGGCTTGAGGATGCTACCGTTCAACTGGGCCGGCATCATCCTTCTTGTTGCCGGGATCATCGTTCTCGTTCTCGATCTCGTCGTGGGGGGGATCGGTGTCCTGAGCCTTTTCGGGCTGGCTTCCCTCGTTGTGGGGTCGCTGGTACTTTTCAGGGCACCCGGAGGTGAGCTCTTGAACGTTTCCGTCGGGTTCATGGCCGGAATTACCCTGACCTTGGGCGCTTTCTTTATCCTGGCCGCAGGTGCCGTGTGGAGGTCCACAAGGAATCGTGTGACTTCCGGGCAGGAGGGGATGGTCCAGGGAGAGGGGGTCGTGGTCGAAGACCTGGCCCCCGGGGGATTTGTGAGCTGTCACGGAGAAGTATGGAAGGCTGTTTCCGAAGGAGGAGAAAGGATTTCGAAGGGAACCAGGGTTCGTGTCGTCCGAACCGATGGTCTGTTGCTGCACGTGAGAAAAGTTGAAGGGGAAAACCTGGAAGAGAAGGGAGCTGGTCACAAATGATCGGAAGCCTGATCGATTTTATTTTCAGCGCCGGGAGCACTCTCGGAGTACTTTTGATCGCGGTCATCCTCCTGACTTCGGCGGTCAAGATTATCCCGGAATATCAGCGGGGCGTCGTGTTTCGACTCGGACGGCTGGTAGGAGCGAAAGGTCCTGGTCTCGTGCTGATCGTGCCCTTTGTTGACCGGATGGTAAGAACCGATCTGAGGGTGGTCACCCTCGACGTCCCGGTCCAGGAAGTGATCACGAAGGACAATGTCCCGATCAAGGTCAATGCAGTCGTCTACTTCAGGGTCATGGATCCAAACCGGTCGGTAGTCGAAGTGGAAAACTACATCATGGCGACCAGCCAGCTTTCCCAGACGACCCTTCGATCGGTGATCGGCCGCGCGGAGCTGGACGAGGTTCTAAGCGAAAGGGACAAGATCAACCTTGAGCTTCAAAAGATCATCGATGAAAAGACCGATCCCTGGGGGATCAAGGTCAGCGCGGTCGAAGTCAAGGAACTGGAGCTGCCCGAAGGGATGAAGCGGGCCATGGCTCGCCAGGCGGAGGCTGAAAGGGAGCGTAGGGCAAAGATCATCAGTGCCGAGGGAGAGGCACAGGCAGCGGAAAGGCTCAGCGAAGCGGCCCGGATCATGTCCATCAGTCCGGTGACCTTGCAGCTTCGGTACCTGCAGACCATGAGGGAGATCGCCAGCGAGAAAAATGCAATGACGCTCTTCCCCTTCCCCTTCGAAATTGTGAAAGCGTTCATGGAACGCGACCACCCCGAAAAGCGGCAACTCGATTAGAGGGCATTTCTGCAGAGGCGCAGGTCCTTTGGGGCCTGCGCCTCTGTTCGTTTTTTGCCTAGGCCGGTCAAGGTGGGTATAATAAACCAACATCCGGCTTGGATCGTTTTACGGGAGGGGAGAGGCCTCGATGCCGTACGACTTTGAACGTGTTGAAGGAAAGTGGCAGCGATATTGGGCAGAAAACAGGGTTTTCGATGTCGAAAGGGATCCGGGAAAACCCAAATTCTATTGCCTCGAAATGTTTCCCTATCCCAGTGGGGCTCTCCACATGGGACACCTGAGGAACTACTCGATCGGCGACCTCCTGAGCCGCTTCCTTTGGATGAAGGGATGGAATGTGCTGCATCCGATGGGATTCGATGCCTTTGGGCTTCCGGCTGAGAACGCGGCCCTCAAGTACGGCGTTCATCCCAAAAAGTGGACCTGGGACAACATCGAGCACATGACCACCCAGCTCAAATCGATGGGGTGCAGTTACGACTGGAGACGAAGAGTCGAAACCTGTGCCCCGGATTATTACCGGTGGACCCAATGGATTTTTCTCCTCTTCCTGAAGAACGGACTCGCCTATCGAAAACACGCTCCGGTCAATTGGTGCGAGAGCTGCCAGACCGTCCTGGCAAACGAGCAGGTGATTGACGGGGGGCATTGCTGGCGGTGTGGCAGTGTCGTTACGAAAAGGAAACTGGAGCAATGGTTCCTCAACATCACCCGCTACGCACAGGAACTGCTCGATTCCCTGGATACCCTAAAGGGCTGGCCGGAAAGGGTCAAACTCATGCAGCGCAACTGGATCGGTCGGTCTGAAGGCGTCCGCCTCACTTTCCCCATCGAAGGGCTGGAAAAGGGGTTGGAAACCTTTACCACACGATTCGACACGATCTACGGAGTCACGTTCCTGGCCTTGGCTCCCGAGCACCCAATGGTGGAGGAATTTGCCCGATTGAGCCCGAACGGAGAGGAAATCCGGGCCTTCGTGAAAGAAACCGTTCAGAAGAGCGAGATCGAACGGACCGCCGTAGGTGGGGAAAAGAAGGGGATCGACACGGGCTTCAGGGCGGTCAACCCCGTAAGCGGAGAAAAAGTTCCCATCTGGGTTTCCAACTACATCCTGATCGAATACGGAACGGGGGCCATCATGGGCGTTCCGGCCCATGACCAGAGGGACTTCGAGTTTGCCCGCAAGTACGGGATCCCGATTCGGGTGGTCATCCAGCCCGAGGGGGGGACGCTCGACCCCGAAGCGATGACCCATGCCTACGAAGAGGGCGGGATCCAGTGCAATTCGGCTGATTTCGACGGACTCCCGACGCGGGAAAGCATTCCCCGAATGGCCCAGTGGGCCGAGGATACCGGAATTGGGAAGAGGGAGGTCAATTTCCGGCTCCGGGACTGGCTCATTTCTCGCCAGCGCTACTGGGGAGCGCCGATTCCCGTGGTTTACTGCGAGAAGTGCGGGATCGTTCCTATCCCGGAAGACCAGCTGCCCGTCCTTCTACCGGATGTCCAGGTTCTTCCCGGCGGGAAAAGTCCCCTGCCGGAAACCCCCGAGTGGGTCAATACGGTCTGCCCCGACTGCGGCGGTCCGGCTAGGCGGGAAACCGACACGATGGACACGTTTATCTGCTCTTCCTGGTATTTCCTCCGGTTCACTTCGCCCTGGACCCAGGAGGGTCCCTTCAAGAGGGAGGACGCCGACTACTGGATGCCGGTTGACCAGTACATCGGCGGCATTGAACATGCGTGCCTGCATCTGATCTACGCTCGCTTTTTCACCAAGGTCCTTTCTGACCTAGGATATGTCGCGGCCCGCGAACCCTTCACGAATCTCCTGACCCAGGGGATGGTGATCAAGGACGGGGCAAAGATGTCCAAGTCGAAGGGGAACGTCGTGGATCCGGACGAAATCATTCGCAAGTACGGGGCAGACACCGCCCGTCTTTTCATCCTTTTTGCGGCGCCTCCCGACAAGGACCTGGACTGGTCGGAGAAGGGGGTCGAAGGGGCGCATCGCTTCCTCAAACGGGTTTGGCGCCTGGTGGAAGAGGGAGGAAGCCGTTTGAGGGAGACCCCCCGCCGTAGGATTCCCCTGGCGGAAATCGCAGGAAGGGACCGTCGGGACCTCAAGCGGAGGATTCACAGCACGATTGAAAATGTTGGCAGGGATATCGAGAAGGAACGGCAGTTCAATACCGCAGTAGCCAGGCTCATGGAACTGAGCAACGCCCTTTCCGATTTTGTCCCGGAAACGGACGAGGACTGGATTCTTTACCGGGAGGGCATCGAAACGCTCCTGCTTTGCCTTTCTCCCTTTACGCCCCACATTTGCGAGGAACTCTGGGAAATGCTGGGGAACCGGGGATGCCTGGCTGGAGCTGCCTGGCCAACGGTTGAGGCCGATTGCCTGGAAGCGGAGTCCGTGACGATCGTCATGCAGGTGAACGGCAAGGTGAGAGAGAAGATCGAGCTCCCCGCCGGTCTTTCCGAAGAACAGCTGAAGGAGAGGGTCCTTTCTCACGAAGCGGTCAGGAAGCGGCTGGAAGGAAAGGATGTCCTGAAGGTCATTGCCGTGCCGGACCGGTTGGTCAACGTGGTGGTGAAGGGATAGTGCCTCACCTGATCGTAGCGGGCGCCGCCGGGACAACCCAGCGGCGCCTGGTTTCTGAAACCGTGAGCAAGGAGAGGGAGAAGGGGTATCCCCTCGCCGCGAGAAAGGAGGGAGGGGAGTGGAAAGATCTCCTTTCCGCAGAAAACTGCGGGGGGCTCTTTGACAGCCGGAGGCTCGTGCTTGTCGAAGAGGCGCAGCAACTGGGGAAGTTCCCGGCCGGGCTGGAATCCCTTCTCGAAAACCCGTCTTCTGCCACGCATATCCTCCTGGTCTACGAGGAAGATCCGAAAGCCGTTTTCCCGAAGGAAATCCACCCCAGGATCACATGGCTCAAGGGGGAGGATGTTCCCCGCTTCGGGATGGCAAGGCGGCGGTGGGCGGAGAAGAGAGCCCTGGAAAAGGGAGTAAGACTTTCTGCCGATGCACTGAACCTTCTCCTGGAGTCTGTTGAGGATCCGGAGGAACTCGTTTCCGAGCTTGCGAAGCTGGCGACCGTGGCGGATAGCCGCCCGATCGAAGCCGAAGAGGTTCGCTCGCTTTGCTTCGATGAAGGGGAAAAGGCGCTTCTTTCCCTCTTGGACGGATTGTGCGAAGCGGACAGGCGAAAAGTGACGGCAGCCTTGCCCCATGTGAAAAGACGGGACCTCATCCCGGTCTTGGCGGCGCTGCACAACCGGTTCCGATTGGCCTTTTATCGGTCGGCCTTCAAGACGCCTCGATTCCAGAAAACCGTCGGCGAGGCATTGAAAGCGAGGCCGTACCAGGAAAGACAGGCGGCGGAAGCCGCTCGTCATCACTCGCGCGAGGGAATGGCCCTTTTCCTGAAACGACTCTGCGGGATCAACATGGGGGAAAAGACGGGGAACCGAAACGGCTGGATGGAATTGGAACTGGCCATTCTCGACCTTCTGGATTCCAGCGGGAGGTCCGAGAGAGAAGCAAGGCAATGAAAGCTGCCGGTTAGGCGTCGGCAGCTTTCATTGCTTCTTTCGCTTTCAGCGTCAGCATGGACTTCCGTCGGGCAACCGTATTCGGGTGGAGGACACCCTTCCCGGCAGCTTTGTCCAACACAGACTGAGCTTCGTCTAGGCGGGCCCTGATGACCTGCGGGTCCTTGCCTTCCAGACTTTCCAGAAGCCTTTTCGCGGCGGTTTTGCAACGACTCTTCCAGAATCGGTTGTAGAGTCGGTTCCTTTCAGAAATTCGAACTCTCTTTTCGGCAGACTTCTTGTTCGGCACTCGGTTCACCTCCTCCCGTAAAGCAACGCAAATTCTAGCATGCCCGAGTCAACCGGGCAAGAAAAAAAATACCAATCCCCGTGAAGTCGTATTATACAATACCGGGAGGTTTTTGACGCGGAAAAGAGGCGGAGTCGATGGAAAAACCGCAACGGGGCCAGGGAATAAAAGGTTGCAGGGGGCTTGTGACGGCCGGGCTGGCAGTGGTTTCCGCCGCAGGCTTTTTTGCGGAAAACCGGGGCGTTCCCCTCGGCAGGCTGCTATGGCTTGCGGGGGGATCAGGGATCGTAGGGCTCATGACCAACGTCCTTGCCGTCAGGATGATCTTCCACAAGGTTTCTCTCCGCTTTCGCGGGCATGAATGGATCCTCCCCGGAAGCGGCCTGGTCACGAGGAACCAGGAAAAGATCCTGGAAACCCTTGCCCGCGAGCTGCGAGAGCGCCTCCTGACCCAAGAAACGCTTGAACGGGCGGTTTCGGAGGGAAAACTCCTGGAAAATGCCGGACCAACCTTTCGCAAGGAAGTGAGGCGTCTTTTTCTCAGGAGATCCAACCTTCGGAAGATGGCAACAGCGATCGAGGGCCCCCTCCAGAGAATCCTTCTCGGTGCGGAAACCGAACGGTTTGTCCGCCTCCAGGTCGAGAAGGCGCTCCAGGACAGCCTGCTCCTCGGTATGGCTGGAAAGCTCGGGTTGCTGAAGAGCGAGAGGGTTGCGGACTGGATCCTTCGCTCCGCATCGGAAAGCCTGAACCGATCCCTCGTCACGGAGGCGGGATTGAAGGCAACACAGAAGAAATTGGCTTTCCTGCTGGAACATGCGAGCCGCCTCGGGGACGCCGAGATCCTCGAAATGGCCAGGGACAGCTTCGAAAGGCTTCTCATCCGGATGCTCAGGGAGATCGATCTCGGAGAGCTCGCGAAGAGATCCTTGCGAGAAGCGACACCGGAACAGCTGGAGGATTACCTGGAAGCGCTTGCCAGGAAATACCTCGACTGGATCGAGATTTGGGGCGGCCTCATGGGAGCCGCCCTGGGGCTTGTCCTGTGGCTGCTGTCGAAATGAGTCCCCACCCGATGGAAGAGTACTTCAGCGAGAAAGGGGTTCTCTCGAGGATGGAAGGATTTGAATTCCGTCCTCAGCAACTCCAGATCGCGATGAGGGTCTGGGACCTTCTCCATTCGCCGATTCCGGGCACGCTGGCCATCGAAGCCCCCACCGGCATCGGGAAGAGCTTTGCGCTCCTTGTCCCATCGCTCCTCTGGGCAACGGAAAACGACCGGACAGTGCTTTTGCTGACCGCGGGGCACGCCCTGCAAGGACAGCTCGTGAACAAGGACATCCCCCTTCTCGGAGAATTCCTGCCGCGGCCTTTCCGGTTCGGCACCCTGAAAGGGCGGACGAACTACCTCTGCCTCCGGAGGAGCGCGGAGCTGGAAAAAGGAGGATTCCTCGCCTTTGGGGATGAAGGGGCAACTTCCGTGAAAATCCTACGGTGGAGCCGAACAACCGAAACTGGAGACCTCTCCGAACTCGAGCTCCCGGAAACCCACCCGGTCCTTGAAAGGATCGCGGCAAGCCGGGAAGGCTGCCTGGGAAGGCTTTGTCCCATGAAAAGCGAGTGCTTCCTCCAGAAACTCACCCTTCAGGCGCAAAACTGGCACCTGATCGTCACCAATTACCATCTTTTCTTTTCGCACCTCGACGGGGGAAGAAGGCCTTTCCCCGTCCATTTTGATGCGGTTCTCTGTGATGAAGCGCACCGCATCCCCGAAGCCGCCCGCTCGTCCGCAACCCGTTCCGCCTCGCCGGAGAGGTTCCGGAAGATCCTTTCCGCAAATCACCTTTCCGACCTAAACAAGGCCTTCCGGAACCTGGATCTACCGGCAGAAAAGCTGGCAGAAGGGTGGCAAGCGGCCGTCCGAGGCGTTGAACGCGTTTTTGGCCGGCTAGCCCTGCTGTCGAGAGAGGAAAGCGTGTTCCGCCAACCTTTGACAGGCCTTCGCCAGGACCTGGAGGGGGGCGTTGAGGTCCTGGCGGGAGAGTTGGAGAGGTTTGTTTCCAGGACGGTGGGGGGGGAGCAGCAACAGGAGGTGGCGGAAGGTTTTGCGGTAGCCTCCCAGCTGGTTGAGGCACTCGAGGATCTCCGATGGTGCCTGGATGTTGTGGACTACCCACGATGGGCGACCTGGTGGGATGGCAACCAGATTCAGAGCACGCCCGTCCTAGCCGGCGCATCCGTCCGGGAGGCCCTTGCTTCCATGGAGGATGTCCCCCTCGTCTGCACTTCGGCGACCCTGACGGTGGGGGAAGAGTTCCGTTTTTGGGAAAAGGAAAGCGGGATTTCCCCGAGCGAAACCCTCGTCCTGGACTCTCCCTTTGACCTTCCCACCCAGATGTCGATCTGGGTGATCGATCTCGGGCAGCGGGTTACCGACAACGGGTACGACGCGAAGGCGAGCCGGGTCATCGAAAAGATGTGCGATGCGAACGGCGGAAGGACGCTCGTCCTCTGCAGCTCGAAGCGGCTGATGAGGGCCGTTTCGGCAAGGCTCAAGGCGAAAGAAAGGGAATACCGCCTGCTCTGCCAGGGGGAGGCCCCGAAGGAGGAATTGCTTGAAGCGTTCCGCAGCGATGAAACCTCGGTTCTTGTAGGAAGCCTCTCCTTTCGGGAAGGGATCGATATCCCAGGCGATGGGCTGACGCAGGTGATCCTAGACCGCATTCCTTTCCCCCACCCGGAGGATCCCATTGTGAGAGCCAGGCGTGACCTTGAGGGAAAGGAAACCTTTATCCAAAGCACGCTCCCGATGAGCCGGCTTTTCCTGCGTCAGGCGTTCGGGCGCCTCATCAGGAGGAAGACCGATGCCGGAAGGGTGGTGATCCTTGACGGGAGGGCCCTTCAACGGGAGGATTGGGGGATTTTCCAGGATTTTCCGGGTGTCCCCGTCAAGAGAGTCCGTCTGGTTCCGACGCCTTGATAGGCTTCCGCAGCCTGTGTTATAGTATCAAGGCTGCCGTACGAGGGTATTTAATTTTCCTAAGATTTTTCCACAGCAAGGGGGTGTCGTCAATGAAGCGGACTTTTCAACCCCATAAAACGCGCCGCAAGCGGACAATGGGTTTTCTCGTGCGCTCCAGTTCTCCGACTGGGCGCCGCGTCATCCGCAACAGGAGACGCAAGGGGCGCAAACGCCTCGCAGTCTAAATGGACCGTCTTTTCGGGTTCCCGGACGATTTTCGGTTGAAAAAGGGATGGGAATTTGATCGGGTCTTCCGCACCGGCCGACGCGTCAAAGGGGAGCTGGTGCGGTTGTTGTTTCTGGACACCGGAGATGGCCCCCCTCGGCTGGGTGCGGCTGTCGGCAAGCGACAGGGGTCCTCGGTACGGCGCAACCGCGGCAGGAGGATCCTTCGGGAGGCCTTCAGGCACTGCAGGCCTTGGCTGAAAGAAGGGGTCTGGATCGTTGCCATGTTGAGGACTGTCGGCCTCTCTGCCGGGGCAAGAGAAATCTATACCGACCTGGTCCATCTCCTTGAAGCGGAAGGACTGTTGAAACCCGGTTTTCCTAAACTTTTCCCGACGCAAGGCGAAAAAAACGGTGAAAAAGTCTTTACCCGCGGTCCTCGCCCTTAGCCTGATCCGGTTTTACCAGCGTTTTCTCTCCCCCCTGCTGGGGAGGAATTGTCGTTTTTCGCCGACCTGTTCGGCCTATACGTTTGAGGCAATCGAACGCTATGGATTTCTGCGCGGGATCGTTCTCGGAACCCACCGCATCCTTCGATGCGGTCCGTGGTGCGCAGGAGGGTACGATCCCGTTCCAGAACCTGAAGAAAAGAAAGCTCAGAAGACTTCGAAGACTGAACCAGAGGGACGGTGAATCGCTTGGGTACCTTGTGGAACCAGGCAGGCGAACTGCTTCTGAAAATCTTGGAACTGTTTTACGGGATGACCCACTCCTACGGGCTCGCCATCATCCTGCTCACGATCCTCGTGAGGATCGTTCTTCATCCCCTGAACCAGAAGCAGCTGGTCAGCATGCAGAAAATGCAGAAGATCCAGCCACGAATCAAGACCCTGCAGGAGAAATATGGGAACGACAAGCAGAAGCTGAACGAAGAGACAATGAAGCTGTACAAGGAGAACCAGGTTAACCCGGCTGCGGGGTGCCTGCCTCTCCTTGTCCAATTGCCCATCCTGATCCTGCTTTTCAGGGTTCTAACGAACTTCAAGTTCGGGGGAGTCTCCTTCCTGGGAGTTGGACTCGAAGAATCCGTGCTTTCCACGATGGGCAAAGCTGTGGGGCTGACTGGCCCGGCTCCCGGAATTACGACCCTCCTGTCCGGGATCGCCTCCAACCCGGCAGGGCTCCTGAAGGTGGGAATATACGGTCCCAACCTTATCCTTCTCGTGTCCATCGGGTTTTTGACCTGGTTCCAGCAGAAGCTTTCCTCAACAAACAACCCGCAGATGGCCTTCATGAACTGGTTCATGCCCGTTTTCCTTACCTTCATCTGCCTCAACCTGCCGGGCGGGGTCCTGCTTTACTGGGGGGTTTCGTCACTGCTGAGCGTCGTGCAGCAATGGCGTGTTGTGAAGACGACCGAAATCGAAATGGAGAAGAAGCCGGTTCTGTTCAAGAACAAGCCGACCCGAGACGGGGATTCGTAAGCGGTTGCCCGGAAGAAGGAAAGGGAAGAAAAGATGGAACGCACCGAACCTCTGGTTGTCGAGACGGATTCGATCGAAAATGCCGTACTGGATGCGGCCCGGGAATGGAACATCCTGCCGGAAGATGTGCAGGTCCGGACACTTGAGGAAGGGAAAAGGTTCCTCGGCCTTTTTGCCAGGAAAACCCGGGTGGAACTGCTCCCTTCGGGCGACGTCGATCTTTTGAGAGCGAAATGCATTCTTTCCGGCATCCTGAAACAAATGGGGATGGATGTCGGAATCCAGTTGGGCGAGGAGGATGTCCTGAACGTCACGGGGACGGACGCGGGGATCGTCATCGGGAAGTACGGAGAAACGCTGAAAGCCCTGGAGTACATCCTGAACCTGGTTACCCGCGATGGGGGGCAGGCACGGTCGATTCGGCTGGATAGTGACGGATACAGGGAGAGGCGTGAGGAAAACCTGAAACGGGTCGCTCTCTCCTCGGCGAGGGAAGCTGTTCGGCGCCGGCGCCCGGTGACGTTGGAACCCATGACGAGCTGGGAAAGGCGGGTCGTTCATATCGCCCTCAAAGACCACCTGGAAGTCGATACCCGCTCGGTGGGGGATGAACCCCAGCGAAGAGTTGTCATTTGGCCCAGGTCCGGGTCACGTCAGAAAAACAAGTTGAACTGAAACGTCGCGGGACCTCTCGAACGGGAGGTCCCGCGACGTTTCAGTAAAAAAACCGATCCGGTATTCGTTCGTGCTCGGTAAAATTAGGCAACGAACCGGAAAGGAGAGGTGATTCCCTATGGAGCGAGTCAAAAAGCTCGGTTTGGTCTTGGGTATTGCACTCTTGTTCATCGGGATTGTCTACACCGCACCACAATCTTTCAAACCCGCCGTGACTCCGGCCGTTTCGCAGGACGTTTTCACCGGGAACCCGGTGGCCGCCATTGCCAGCAAATCTTCTCCCGCAGTGGTGAACATCGATACGAAGACGCTGGTCAGGCGTTCTTTTTCGCCTTTTGGAGACGATCCGTTCCTGAGACAGTTCTTCGGTGACCAGATGGACCTGTTTTCCAGGGTCGTTCCAATGGAAGGAAAGGGGTCGGGTTTCATCGTAAGCCCGGATGGGATGATCCTGACGAACAACCATGTGGTCGACGGTGCCGACTCGGTGACGGTCACGCTGGCGGACGGGAGGCGTTTCAATGCGGAAATCGTCGGCAAGGATCCGACCTATGACCTGGCAGTGATCCGAATCAAGGCAGCCAACCTTCCGGTCCTGAAGATGGGAGATTCGGACCGGACCCAGGTGGGGGAGTGGGTTGTCGCGATCGGGAACCCCTTCGGGCTTGAGCATACCGTTACGGTTGGGGTCATTTCCGCCAAAAACCGGAGCATACGGCTGGAAAGGCTCAATTTCGACGGATTTTTCCAAACCGACGCGGCAATCAACCCGGGGAACAGCGGCGGTCCGCTGATCAACCTGGATAACCAGGTGATCGGGATCAACACGGCAATCGTCCCTTATGCCCAGGGAATCGGGTTTGCGATCCCGATCAACGTTGCCAAGCAGGTCATGAATGATCTCGTCCGGTTTGGCCGGGTGAAGCGAGCCTGGTTGGGGGTCTACATGCAGCCGATCACTCCCGACATCGTGGAGGTCTTTGGCCTGAAGTCCTCGGAAGGGGCCCTTGTCAGCGACGTGGTTCCCGACTCCCCGGCGGAGAAGGCTGGCATTCAGAGGGGAGACATCATTCGGAAAGCCGGGAATCAAACGATCAAATCTCCTGATGACCTGTCGAACGCCGTCAGGAAACAGGCAGCTGGAGACAACCTTAAGCTTGAAATCCTGAGGGATGGGAAAACCTTGAACCTGAGCGCAAAACTGGAAGAAATGCCGCAGGAGCGAAGCCTTGGCGCCGACACCCAGCAAAGGATCGGCAACCGGCTCGGCCTCCAGGTCGGCAATTTGGACCCCAAAAACCGGCAGAGGTTCCAGCTGCCGGCTCTCCAGGGCGTTGTCGTCCTGGGTGTCGAGGACGGGTCCCCTGCCCAAAAGGCCGGGCTGCAGCCCGGTGACGTCATCCAGGGAGTCAACGGAAGGGCGGTCCGAGACCTTGTTTCCTGGGAAAGGGCGATGGGCCAGGCTAGAGGGAAAAACGTGGTCCTTCTCGTCTGGCGGGAAGGTCGAACCACTTTCGTGCCCTTGAAAGCCCGTTGAAAGGGAAACGGACCAAAACAGCCAGCCGGAGGGGCTGAAACCCCTCCGGCTTTCAGGCTGCGGGGAAACGAACCCGAAACAGCAGTCCTTCTCCGAGTTCCGAGAGCATCTCGATTCGCCCGTTGTGGATTTGGGCGATCCGATAAACAAGGGGCAACCCGATCCCGTACCCGGGCAGATGTCTTGAACCGTCGGCCCTCCAGAAGAGTTCGAAACATTGACGGATCTCCTCCGGTGACATGCCGGGTCCCGTATCCCAGACCTCCAGCACGGATTCCCCCGCGGCCCCTTCCCGGTAGGTTCGTATCCCTAGGCGTCCTCCTGGGGGGGAGTATTTGCTGGCGTTGTCGAGGAGGTTGCAGGCGAGGGTGATGAGAAGATGTTCTCTCCCGAGCAACGGGGCGGGTTTGAGTTCCTTGACGACCTCCTGCCCCCGTCGGTTGAAAATCGGACTTAGATTCTGGCAGGCGGCGTCGGCGGTCCTCTGAAGATCCATGGGTTCGAGCTTTAGGGGTTTTTCGGAAAGGTCGAGCCGCGAAAGCTCGAGGAGAGATTCGATCATGTTTCTCATGGAGGAGACGTGCCCGATGATTTCAGTGAGCTTTTTCTCGTAATACTCGGTGGATCGCGGACGCAGCAAGGTGACCTCCGCCTTGCTTTTGATCACGCTCAAAGGGTTGAGCAGTTCGTGGCTTACGTTCGAAGTGTACCGGCGCAGGTTACGGATCGCCTTCCTGAACCGCTCCGACGAAGAAGACAATGCGGCCTGCAGCCTCGCGAGATCCTCCCCTTTCCCCGCTGCAGACGGTAGCGGGGCAGGACGATCCAGATCGAGGTCTTCAAAATACTCCGTCAGGGCGCGGAGGAGATCGGTTTCGAACTCTTCCTCGCCCGGCGGGTTTTCTCTGGCCCGCACGTCATCCATGGAAGATTTTTCCCCGATTTTGCTCAGGCCTGATCTGGGCAGACCACCTTGTACCCGACTCCCCGAACGGTCACCACCATGAGATCCAGGCCAAAGGGCCGAAGCTTGTCCCGAAGGTATTTCACATGGACATCCACGACGTTGCTTGTCCCTTCGTATTCTTCCTGCCAGACGTTCGAGATGATTTTGTCCCGCGTGAAGACCTGGTTCTCGTGGCGCATGAGCAGTTCGAGGATATCGAATTCGCGCCTTCTCAGGGGTACGATGTCTTCGCCGACTCGGCACTCCCTGCCCAGGGGATCCAGCGTCAGCGGACCACAGCGAAGCATAGCCGGTTTCGGCTCGGAAATCCTCCGGATCAGGGCATTGACCCTGGCAAGAAGTTCCCTGAAATCGAAAGGCTTGATCAGGTAATCGTCTGCACCCTGTTCCAGTCCTGTGACGCGGTCTTCGATCGAATCCCGGGCGGTGAGCATGATCACGGGAACCTTTTTCCCCTCTTCCCGCAGCGCGGAAACGATTTCAAGGCCGCTTAGCTTCGGCAGCATCAGATCCAGGATGATACAATCATGGTCGCCGGCTCTCGCCTTTTTCAGGCCGTCTTGCCCATCGTACGTGAAATCGACGGTAAATCCGTTTTCGGAAAATCCTTCGGAAAGGACCTCCACCAGTTCTTTGTTGTCTTCGATAATCAGCAATTTCATTGGGATCCCCCTCTCAATTCTAATGAAATCGGGATTTTCATTCTATTAAAACACAGGAAAGAAAGGTTGTCGAGAGGGGAGGTTGCTTTTTTGCACAATCTGCCCCGGGATGATAGAATACTCTTCGACCCGGTACTCGGATGGGGGATTCGTACCCCTTTCTGGGGCTTGGGATTTGTTCGAATTGGGGTGTCGAAATGATCGAGCGTGAGGAAAAGCAGCGAATCATTGAGGAGTTCAAGGTTCACGGTGCCGACACGGGGTCTCCGGAAGTCCAGGTTGCCATCCTGACACACAGGATCCGCAGCCTGACCGAGCATCTGAAAACGCACAAGAAGGACTTCCATTCCCGCCGGGGCCTTCTGATGATGGTCGGGCAGAGGAGGAAGCTTTTGAACTACCTGAAAACCAGGGATTTCAACCGCTACCAGACGCTGATCCAGCGGCTCGGGCTGCGGCACTGACGAGACAGGCAGGTCGTGAGGCGAGGACGGGGACCCCGTCCTCGCCTTTTTTTATCATCGTATGGTATGCTCTTCAGGACGAAAAATTATTGAAAGAGTCAAGGAGGCTCAAAGGATTATGGTTCAAACATTTTCTATCGAAGTGGGAGGAAGGACCCTTTCTTTCGAAACCGGCAGGCTTGCAAAGCAGGCCAGCGGCGCGGTCAAGGTCACCTATGGGGAGACAGTCCTCCTGGTCACCGCCTGCATGACGGAAAAACCGCGCGAAGGTCTGGATTTTTTCCCGCTCCTCGTTGATTTCGAAGAACGGTTCTATTCCGCGGGCAAGATTCCCGGTGGATTCATCAAACGGGAAGGAAGGCCCTCGGAAACGGCAATTCTCAGCGCACGGATCATCGATCGCTCCATACGGTCGCTTTTCCCGGATCACATGAGGAACGACGTGCACGTCGTCGCGACGGTTCTCTCCGTCGACCAGGTCAATGCCCCGAACATCCAGGCGATCAACGCGGCATCCATGGCGCTGACCCTGTCCGAGATCCCCTGGAACGGGCCTGTTGCGGCCCTGAGGGTCGGCTGCATCGACGGGAAATTCGTGGTGAACCCCACGGAGGAAGAACTCCTCCAGAGTACCCTGGACCTGGTGTTGGCCGGCCACATGGGTGGAATCACCATGGTGGAGGCGGGGGCCAAAGAGGTCCCGGAATCCTTGATGGTGGACGCACTGGAGTTCGGGCACGAGGAAATCAAGCGCCTAGTCCATTTTCAGCTAGAAGCCAGGGAAAAGGCAGGCAAGCCGAAGGTGGAAATCCCTGCCCCCGTACGGATGGAAGCGTTGGACGAAGCCATCCGGAAGGAATATTACGGGGAAATCTACGAAGCCGTGGGAATCCATGCGAAGGGACTTCGAAACGAGAAGATCGCCCTGATCAAGCAGAAGGCCGTGGAGGCCCTCGAGGGTGAATTTCCCGATTCTTCCCGGTACATCTGCGAGGTCGTGGAAGAACTGGTCAAGAAGGCCATGCGTTCGATGACGGTCGACGAACGCCGCCGGGCCGACGGCAGGACGATGGACCAGGTTCGCCCCATTTCCTGCGAAGTTGGGGTCCTGCCGCGAACGCATGGATCGGCCCTGTTCACGCGAGGGGAAACCCAGGCTCTCGTAACGACGACCCTGGGAATGATGGGGGAGGACGAACAGGTCCTCGATGGCCTGAAGATCGACGAACCGTCAAAGCGATTTATGCTCCATTACAATTTCCCGCCCTATTCCGTCGGCGAGGTCAGGCCGATGCGAGGTCCCGGAAGGCGCGAGATTGGTCACGGGGCACTTGCGGAAAGAGCTGTCCGAAACCTGATGCCGTCGGAAGAAGAGTTCCCTTACATCGTCAGGGTAGTTTCGGATATCCTCGAATCGAACGGTTCCAGCTCGATGGCTTCCGTGTGCGGTGCCAGCCTGGCCCTGATGGATGCAGGGGTTCCGATCAAAAGGCCGGTGGCCGGAGTGGCCATGGGGCTGATCAAGGAAGGCGACAAGGTTGAAATCCTGACGGACATCCAGGGGCTGGAGGATCACTACGGGGACATGGATTTCAAGGTAACGGGGACGGAGCTCGGGATCACCGCCCTGCAGATGGACAACAAGGCCGGCGGGATCACGAGGGAAATCCTCGAAAAAGCCCTGGATCAGGCTCGACAGGGGCGTTTGCACATTCTCGGCGAGATGGCCAAGGCAATCCGGGAACCGAAGAAGGAGCTCTCCCCGTATGCCCCGCGCATGTACACCACGAGCGTTCCCGTGGATTCCATCCGGGACGTGATCGGCCCCGGCGGCAAGGTGATCCGGGGGATCTGCGCAGACACCGGCGTCAAGATGAACGTCGAGGATGACGGCCGGATTTTCATAGCGGCTACCAACGAAGAATCCGCAAGGAGAGCTCTTCAAATTATCCGGGACCTCACCAGGGATGCCGAACCGGGTGAAATTTTCTACGGCAAGGTGACGCGCCTGCTGAGTTTCGGAGCGTTTATCGAAGTCCTTCCCGGCAAGGAAGGATTGCTGCACGTCAGCGAAATCAGCACGCACCACGTTCCGAAGCTCGAGGACGCGGTCAAGCCGGGGGACATGGTCCTTGTGATGGTCAAAGAAATCGATGACATGAACCGAGTGAACCTGACGCGGCGCCGCCTGCTGGAGAAGGCCGCGGAACACCGCCTTGCCGAGCTCTATCCGGAAGCCTACGCCCTTGAACTTGCCCGGGAGGAACGCATCGCCCAGGCGAGCGCTGCGGCCGGTTCGGAAAGGGCGCGCCGCAGCGATGGAGAAGGAAGGGAAAGGCGTCCAAGCGGTGACAGGCATGATCGGAGAGGAAGCGGACCGAGAGAGCGTGGGAGGGGTCCTGTTGAACGCCATTAAGGTGAAGGTGACGCGGCAGGCGAAATCAAGGGAAATCCCCCTGCCTCGGTACGCGACCCAGGGCTCCTCGGGGGTAGATCTTCGTTCGGCGGAATCCGCCTTAATCGAGCCTGGGAACTGGGCGGTAGTCGGAACGGGCCTCCACCTGGAGATACCGGAAGGCTTCGAGGCTCAGGTCCGGTCCAGGAGCGGCCTTGCCCTGAACAACGGGGTGATGGTCTTGAATACGCCGGGGACCATCGACAGCGATTACAGGGGGGAAGTGCGGGTCATCCTGATGAACCTGGGAAAGGCACCCTTCCACGTCGAAGTTGGCGACCGGATCGCCCAGCTGGTCTTTTGCCCGATCGTTAAGGCTCAGCTGGAGGAAACTGACGCCCTGTCTTCAACGGAAAGGGAGCATGGGGGGTTCGGGAGCACCGGCTCAAAGTGACGGAGAAGAAAGCTGGGCGGGAGCGATCGATCGCTCCCGCCCAGCTTTTTAGCTTTTGCCTTCTAGAATATCGGCTAGTGCCCCTTCTTTGTCTCTGCGTTCATGGCGGTCTTCAGGCACCAGATGAAACCGCCGAAAACGCAAGCCAGGATGATCGTCATCGTCACAGGCCACATGTTCATACCCTCCTTTTCAAGCCGCGAAAGCTAGTACTTCGCTTCCAGCTTGTGAGTGGTCTTTTCCGCCAGCCAGTTGTTCAGGAAATAGAACACGACGGCGGCAATGATCCACTGATAGTACATGGTTCCCACGGTGTAGGTGTACTTGGAGATCGGGAGCCACTTGTACCATTCGCCGGGGTACCAGGAGATGGACTGCATGGTCCACCAGCCGAAGATGATGACGAACCACACGGGGAACAGACAGACCAGCCACCACATCCAGTAGAACTTGATGTCCGAGCAGGGCTCGATGTATTCCACCCAAATCTTCCTGACCCCGATCTTCATCGCGCCGATGGAGAAGAGGAGCCCGGAAAGCAGCAGCCCAACTCCCCAGACCCAGTCCTGGTTCTCGAAGAACCAGTTGTACATGGCAGAAGGCAGGCCGCAGACAAGGCAAGCTGCGCCGATCGCCCACGTCGCCTTCTTCGTGCCCCAGCCTGCGTCTTCGAGGAGGCGGACGCCGAGCTGGATCATCGAGATCTCCGAGCTCAGGGCCGCCATGATCAAAGCTGCGAAGAAGGCCAGAGCCATGATGACGCCGCCCGGGATCTGGGTGAAGAGGTTGGTGAGGTGAATGAACGCCAGCCCGTTGTTGCCTGACTTGACTGCAGCCATCGGGTCGGCTGAAATGGCGAAGATGGTGGGAATGACGCAGAGTCCGGCCAGTGAAGCCGCGGCCGTGTCGGCGAAGGCCGTCGTCGTGGAGTTCAGGAGGATGTCTTCATCCTTCTTGGCGTAGACGAAGTAGGTGAGGAAGAGCCCCCAGCCGGCGCCGGTGGACCAGGCGGCCTGGGTGAAAGCCTCCAGGTAGGTTTTCCCCTTCATGACGTCCTCCATGCGGATCGTGAAGAGGTATTCGAGGCCCTTCCAGGCTCCGGGCAGGAACTGGGCCCGGATGGCGAGGAAGATCAGCAGGATGAAGATGGAGGGGATCATGAACTTGTTGGCTTTCTCGAGGCCGTTCTGGATCCCTCGCGAAACGATGAAAATGGCCATTAGCAAGGCAACGATGAAGAACAGGGCACCTTGCGTCGGGTTGTTGATGAACGAATCCCAGAGGGCCTTCGAGTCAAGCCCCGGTTTGAGAACGCCGGTTGCCGCGTACAGGAAATAGCGGATGCACCAGCCGATGACGACGGCGTAATAAAATGCGATGGCGAGGGAAATCCAGGCCACCAGGGCCCCCACCCAAGTCCATTTCTTTCCGAGCATTTCCTTGAAGGAACCGATGACGCCCATCCGGGACACCTTTCCCCAGACGCCTTCCGCGCAAAGGAGCGGGATCGCCCAAAGGAAAAGAGCCAGGAAATATGCGATATAGAAAGCCCCGCCACCGTTCGTGGCGGCCACTCGCGGGAACCGCCAGATGTTTCCCGTTCCAATGGCCATACCCATTGCTGCGAAAACCAGTCCCCAACGGCTTGACCACTGCTCGTTCGAGTTCTCGGACATAAAACTTGCCCCCTTTTTACGTAAGGTGATGGTAAGGCTGCAAAGATTGGAACGTACCTGCAACTATCCCATGGCATCCCCCCTCGCAAAATGTGAACCTGAATAAAATATACAAAAATAAACGATCAGATGGTTCACCATAGTTGATTATAGGGGATGAAGGCAATAAGAAGATCTGCACAAAAAAACTTAAATTAACAGTCATTTTTGACAATGGCAAAGTGCACGAGTTGGCGGAATCCTGACGGAGGGTTAAAATGACTCAAAAGACTTCGATAGACCGGAGGGGTTTTGTGATGCCGAAATTTACGGGGAATGCGGGACAAGTCCTGGTATCGGATAAACGAAGCGTTTTGGAGATCTTGAAGGGATGGGGTGCCCACCGCGGAGCCGTGGCGGCCTTGGTGAACGGGAAGCCGATGGACCTGAAAACCATCCTCGACTTTGACGCCGAAGTGAAACCGATCCCGGCCGATAGTGAAGCGGGACTTGAAATCCTCCGCCATTCAGCCTCGCACCTCATGGCACAGGCCGTCCTGCGCCTTTACCCCGGGACGAAAGTCGCCATCGGTCCTTCCATCAAGGACGGGTTCTACTATGATTTCGAGCTTCCGGTCCCGATTTCCGAGGAAGACCTGCCCAAGATCGAGGAGGAGATGAACCGGATTGCCCGGGAGGCTCTTCCGGTGGAGCGGGTAGAGATACCGCGAGAGAAGTTGCTGGAAAAATACGCCGCCGCGGGAGAGGTCTACAAGATGGAACTTCTCGCGGATATTCCGGACGAAACGGTTTCCGTCTACCGGCAGGGGGATTTCGAGGACATGTGCCGCGGTCCCCATGTTCCCGACACATCCTTCCTCAGGCACACGAAACTTCTCTCGGTCGCGGGCGCCTATTGGCGGGGAGACGAAAAGAACATCATGCTGACGAGAATTTACGGGACGGCGTTTGCCGACAGGGAAGCCCTGGATGCCCACATGAAAAAAATGGAAGAGGCACGCCGTAGGGACCACCGCAAACTCGGGAAGGAACTGGATCTGTTCAGTATTCAGCCGGAGGGTCCAGGATTCCCCTTTTTCCATCCAAAAGGCATGGTTGTCCTGAACACGTTGGTTGATTTCTGGAGAAAGGAGCATGTCCGGCGGGGATACTGCGAAATCAGGACTCCCTTGATCCTGGACAAGGACCTGTGGGTCCGCTCAGGTCATTGGGACCATTACAAGGAAAACATGTATTTCACCGAAATTGACGAGAAACCTTATGCGGTCAAGCCGATGAACTGTCCAGGAGGGCTTCTGGTTTACAAGAGCTCGCTGAAAAGCTATCGCGACCTGCCGCTGCGGATGGCCGAGCTCGGGATCGTTCACCGCCACGAACGCTCCGGGGTTCTACACGGGTTGATGAGGGTCCGCTGCTTTACGCAGGATGACGCACACCTTTATGTCACACCTGCCCAGATCAAGCAGGAGATCCTAGGAATCATGGACTTAACCCGCTACATCTACCGCGATGTGTTCGGATTCAACTACCACGTGGAGCTTTCGACCCGGCCTGAAAATGCCATGGGGAGCCTTGAGATGTGGGAGAAAGCGGAATCCGCCCTCGAAGGGGCGCTGAAGGAGAGCGGAGTCCCTTACCGTGTGAATCCTGGGGATGGGGCCTTCTACGGTCCCAAGATCGATTTCCACCTGGAGGACTGTATCGGAAGGACATGGCAGTGCGGGACGATCCAGCTCGATTTCCAGATGCCCGAGCGGTTTGACATCACCTACGTCGGTGCGGACGGAGGCCAGCACAGGCCGGTCATGCTGCATAGGACCGTCCTCGGAAGCCTTGAACGGTTTCTGGGGATCCTGATCGAACATTTTGCAGGAGCCTTCCCCTACTGGATCGCTCCGGTCCAGGTGAAGATCGTCCCCGTGAAACCGGAGCTGGAAGAATATGCAAAAGCGGTGGAAGGAAGGTTGAAGGCCTGGGATGTCCGCGTCGAAATGGACCTGCGGGACGAGAAACTCGGGAAAAAGATTCGAGATGCACAGCTCCAGAAAGTCCCCTACATGGTGATCCTCGGCGAGCGGGAAATGGCAGAGAACACTCTTTCGGTCCGTGACCGAACGATTGGGGACCTGGGGACGATGACGATCGAGGCATTCAAGGAAAAGCTGGATTCGGAGTTTGACCCGAGACACTGAAAAACTTGTGGAATGGCGCCGACTGTGGTATATTCCCCCGGTACGCTTGAGTGAAGAAGAGGACCCTCCTCTCACCTGAAGACGCCGCGAGGCTGTTGTCGGGTTTCAAGCTGGTTCAAATGCGAATTCCGTCGCAAAAGGATCAGGTTAGGGAGGGGCCGCTCGTGAAGGCGGTCCCTTTCATTTTAAGCCGGAGGTGATGAGCTATAGCTACAAAACCGGATGAACCCAACGTGAACGAGGAGATCAGGGCTCAGGAAGTCCTTCTTATCGATGATCAGGGCGTGAAGCTGGGCGTGGTTCCGACGAGGGAGGCCCTGAGGTTGGCTGAAGAGCGCCTGCTGGACCTGGTTGAGGTCGCGCCGCAGGCGAATCCTCCAGTCTGCCGGATCATGGACTACGGGAAGTACAAGTATCAAATCCAGAAAAGAGACAAGGACGCCCGGAAAAAACAAAAGGTCCAGACCGTCAAAGAGATGAAGATGAGGCCCAAGATCGACGAGCACGACTATAACTTCAAGGTTCGGGCGATCCGGAGTTTTCTGGAAAGCGGACACAGGGTGAAGGTTTCGGTCTTTTTCCGCGGGCGCGAAATGGCTTTTCTTGACAGGGGAAAAGCCGTTCTCGAGAAAGTCGAAAAGGACGTTGCCGAATACGGCAAGGTGGAGATGGAACCGCGCATGGAAGGCCGCTACATGAGGATGATGGTTGCCCCTCTGGCCTCCACGAAAAAACCAGTCTCCAAGGCAGAGGCATCGAAGTCGGCCGAAGAAGGCGAAAACCGCGAATAGACCCCGTTTCGGGGAGATTGAAAACGCGCTGTTTCGAATCATAAGGAGGGACTTGTTCAAATGCCCAAGATGAAGACCCATTCGGGGGCCAAGAAGCGTTTCCGTACGACCGGCACGGGGAAGGTGACGTATCAGAAGGGCGGAAGAAGGCATATCCTTGAATCGAAGAATTCCAAGAGGACGCGAACTTTGCGCAGGAAAGGCTATCTTTCCGGAGCGATTGAAGATCGCGTGAAAGTCCTTCTGGTTGTCCGGTAACTCGGACCAGCCGTACCAGAAACTGAAAGAGGAGTGATCTCCCATGGCAAGGGTAAAGGGTGGAAGCGCCAGCAACAGCAAGCGGAAAAAACTCTTCAGCATCACGAAAGGATACTGGGGAAGAAAAAAGAACGTCTACCGTCGTGCCCGCGAGGCCTTCCTCCGATCGATGACAAACGCCTTTCGCGACCGAAAGGCGAAGAAGCGGGAGTACCGGAAACTCTGGATCGTCCGAGTGAATGCAGCGGCTCGAATGAACGGGATGTCCTACAGCAGCTTCATGCATGGATTGAAATTGTCGGGGATCGAACTGAACAGGAAGATCCTTTCAGATATGGCCGTTAACGATATGCCTGCATTTGTCAAGCTGGTCGAGAAATCCAGGGAGGCTCTGGCTCGTTAGCCTTGGAGGTTTTCCACCTGGCCCGGATTTTCCCAGGACGCCGCTTCATAGGGTTCCTGCGCAAAAACGCGCGGGAACCCTATGAGCTTTCAGGGGACCATTTTTCCCAAGGGTAACGCGCGGCCTTTTCCGATATACTCTTTTAGAATCGCCACGAGATCTAGGATGGCAGCAGGGGATGGGGTATCGGCTGGGAAAGCGGGGGGCATGTCTGTTCCCTAGGGAAACCGAAGGCGATGAAGCGAAAGCAGGAGGGATGGCAAGTTGGGCACGATGCAGGGGAAGCTTGAAAGCATCCGCGAAAGCATGATGAAAGAACTGGACTCGGTCGACAGCAGCGAATCCCTCCAGGTTTTGCGGGTTCGCTACCTGGGAAAGAAAGGCCTGTTGACCCAGATGCTCCGTTCCCTCGGGAACCTGCCGCCGGAAGAGCGCCCGGCGGCGGGCCAATCCCTGAACGAGTTGCGCCGGGAGTTCGAGGCCGCCCTTGAAGGGAGGCAACGCCTGATTTCGATCGCGGAGGACGAAGCCCGGGAGGCCAGCGACCTCGTGGATGTGACCCTCCCTCCGCGAGGAAGGGGATGGGGAGGGTTTCACCCCGTCGTCCAGACGATGAACGAGATCATCGATATTTTCGTCGGCATGGGATTTTCAGTGGCCTACGGGCCGGAAATCGAGGACGATTTCCATAATTTCGAGGCGCTGAACATCCCTCCCCACCATCCGGCGCGGGACATGCAGGATACGTTCTACCTCGACAACGGGCGCCTGCTGCGCACCCATACGAGCCCTGTCGAGGTCCGGGCCATGCTCAAATGGGGGGCCCCACTGAGGATCATCGTACCGGGCAAGGTTTACAGGAGAGACAGCGACCAGACCCACTCGCCCATGTTTCACCAGCTTGAGGGCCTTCTGATCGACGAGGACGTTTCCCTCGCCGATCTGAAAGGATGCCTGAACACTTTCGTCGGTGCAATTTTCGGACGCCCCCTGGACAGCCGTTTCCGGGCCAGTTACTTCCCATTCACGGAACCCTCGCTGGAGATGGACGTCGAATGTTTTGCCTGTTCCGGCCGGAATCCTTCCTGCAGAATCTGCAAGGGAACGGGCTGGCTCGAAATCCTCGGGTGCGGGATGACGCATCCGAACGTCCTTCGCTATGGTGGCATCGATCCGGACCGATACAATGGGTTTGCCTGGGGAATGGGGCCGGACCGCGTAGCGATGCTGAAGTACGGTTTGACCGACCTGAGAGTCCTGTTTGAGGGGCATGGGTCGTTCCTGACAGGGGGAGGGTACTGAATCATGCGGATCTCCTGGAAATGGCTCAACGAATTCTGCAAAATTCCGCTTTCCCCGGAGGAGGCCGCCGAAAGGCTGACACTTACGGGGTGCGAGGTGGAAAGCATCGAACGCCCCTGTTCCGCCCTGAAGGGGCTGATCGTCGGAAGGATCGAAAAGTTGCGGGTGCATCCGGAACGAGCCGACCTTTTCGTTGCCGAACTTGATCTTGGAGGGCCCCGCGCCCAGTGCGTTACGGCGGCGCGAAACCTGAAGGAGGGGGATTTTGTCCCCTACGGGGCTCCTGGAAGTGCCATTGCCGACGGTACCGTTCTCGGAAAGCGGGAATTCGATTCCGTAACGAGCGTTGGGATGATGCTTTCCGCGGAGGAGATCGGACTTCCCTGGATTGCGGAAGAATTCGGCATCCTGAGACTGCCCCGAGCGTTGGTTCCCGGGGAAGATCTCGTGAAGGCCCTGGGCCTTGACGACTGTATCCTGGAAATTTCCATTACGCCGAACCGCGGGGATCTCCTCAGCCTGATGGGCCTCGCAAGGGAATGCCACGGGGTGATCCCGGGTGCGGTTCTCGAGCGAAAGGAACTCAGGCCGCCCCAGGTCGGCAATCAGGGGACTGTCGCCTGGGACGGCCTGACTCTCGAGGATCCTGGATGTCCGCTGTACGGCCTATCGTTCGCTCCCTCCGTGAAAATCGAGCCGTCTCCTCTGGAAACCCGGATCCGGCTGGCCTTTTCCGGAGTTCGGTCCATCAACAACATCGTCGATGCGACGAATGCCGTCATGCTGATCACGGGGCAGCCCTTGCACGCATTCGATCTTGACCGGCTTCCGGCAAGAGAGATCACAGTCCGTGGGGCCAGCGAGGGCGAGCGTTTCAGGACACTGGACGGCAAAGAGCACGTGCTTGCGGATGGAGACCTGCTGATCACCAGCGGAGGCGTTCCGGTTGCCTTGGCCGGCATCATGGGCGGGGAAAACAGCGAGATCACGCCTGAAACGAAATCCGTTGCCTTTGAATCGGCGTTTTTTGAACCGCTTCGTGTCAGCCGGACAGCCAGAAGGCTGGGCATGGGGACGGAAGCCTCCTACCGGTTTTCGAGAGGGGTGGACCCCAGTCGGGTTTTGCCGACTCTTTCCTGCCTTGCCGAGTTCCTCTGGAAAGAAACCTCCCAGCGTGTCGAAGAGAAGGTCAGGGTTGTGTCCACAAGAACCTGGGACAATCGGAGGATCACCCTGACTAGGCGGAAAATGCACCGTATCCTGCTTTGGGATGACCTGGACAAGGCCTCGGAACTCCTCCAAAGGCTGGATTTGCGGGAAATTTCGGGAACAGCGGAGGAACGGCTTTTCGAGATACCGACTTCCCGGGCCGACCTGTCCATCGAAGAGGACTTGATCGAAGAAGTGGGTCGGCTGAAAGGATACGAATCGGTCCCCTCCAGGATTCCTCCCCTTCTCCATGGCACCGGGAGGGTGGGCGAAGAAGTCGAGGCGCACCGGAGGATTCGTGTCGCTGCCATGTCCAGGGGGTATCTGGAAATCGTGACCTATAGCTTCATCAATCCTCGGTGGGTGGAGTGGCTTCGAATCCCTGAAACGGATCCCCGATCCCGCGGGTTCCGGCTGACGAACCCGATCAGCCAGGACCAATCCCTGATGAGGACGACCCTTTTGCCCGGGCTCCTGCAGGCTCTGCAGACGAACCTCCGATCCGGATGGAAGGACCCCATTCGACTCTTCGAGGTGGGGCGGGTCTTCCTCCCCGGGATCGAAGGGGAGGAGCACAGGGAGATCCTCCGGATGGCGGGAATTTCATGGAACGGAAAAGAACGGCGGCTTCTTCACGAGACTTGTCTGAAAGACGACGTTCTAAGCCTAAAGGCCGATGTCCTGGCGCTTTGCGGGAGCCGCGGACGGACCCCGGGTTTCTCGTCGGGACTCGAACCTTTCGGTCATGCGGGCCAAACGGCCCAAGTGACCCTGGAGGGGAAACCCTGCGGATACTTGACCAGCATCAAGCCCGGCATCCTGAGGGAGCTGGAAATCCCGGCCCCTGTTTTCGCCTTTGAATTGGATATCGAACCCCTTTTGCCCGAAAAAGGCTTCCGCTTCGGGCAGGTGGTTCGCTACCCGGCAGTATACCGGGACATCTCCCTGATCGCTCCTGTTGGAAAGCCCGTCGCGTCGATCGAGGAAGATATCCGGGCACTTGGGGGAGATCTACTGAGGGGGTTGGTCCTTTTCGATCTTTACCAGGGAACCGGAATCCCGGATGGAACTCGAAGCCTTGCCTACTCGCTGGCTTACGGGGATCCCTCCCGAACGCTCAGGGACGAGGAAGTTGACGCCATTCACGATACATTGAGACGGGAGCTGGCTGAAAAGGGATACGTCCTGAGGTAGGAAACAGGTCTTGGCGGCAAGGGAAGACGAGGTTCAGAAGTAGCAAATGAATGTTTGAAAGAAAAAGCGAAGGGATTTTCAATGGGACAGATTTCCGCGGCAGACATGGTCTTAGGGGCGATTTCCGTTTACTGGATCGGGAAAGGGTTCTGGATCGGGTTCTCCGGGGAAATTTTTTCCCTGTTAGGGATCCTGGCTGGACTGTTGATCTCTTTCAAATGGAGCGTCGCCCTAGCCCGCTTTTTCCTCGAACAGGGCTGGACCCCTCGGATATCCGAGGGGTTCCTGGTCCTCCTGTGCGGCGTTCTCCTGTTTACGGCCTGCAACCTGGCCGCAGCCTGGGTCTGCCGGTTGACCCGGAAGGGGTTGAAAGCAGTCCGACTGGGAGGGCTGGACAGGGCTTTGGGGGCGCTCGCGGGAGGGGCGAAAGCGACCATCCTGGTCCTTTTCCTTTTCGGCTCGTCTCATCTGCTTTTCAACGGAGTTCAGCCGAAATGGGTGTCGGAAAGCTTTCTGCTGAAAACGGCCTCCCAGGTTTGGCCGGAGACGGAAAGAATCCTGGCCGAGTGGAAAGTCCTGGATCTGCAGGGGGCTTCCTCCTTTTCGGGTGAGCCGAGACAATGAAGCCTCTCTGCCGCTTTACGGAGAACGCACTCGAGCTTCGAAAGATCCTCGACATCATCGGAAGGCGCTGTCGAAGCGAACTGGGAATCGAAACCCTGTACAACCTTTCCCCGGCGCGGGATAGAACGCAGCTGGAATCACGCCAGGCGCTCCTTCGTGACGTACTGCGGTACAGGGAAATCGAAGGAGACTTCCCTTGGGATTCCCGGGTCGTTCCCGTTTCTATCCTCATGCAAGAGGCCAAGGCCAGCGCGATGATGTCGGGGGAGGATCTTGTCCACGTCCGAAACCTCATTGCCCTTGCGATGGCGGTCAGGAACGAAATCCGTCGCGTCCAGGAGCGTTTCCCCGAACTGGAGCAGATTGGGCGGAGGCTGCGGGATTTTTCCCCGGAACTCACTCTTCTCGGTGTTCTGGATGAGGAGGGATGCCTTTACGATCACGCTTCACCGGAACTGAAAGAAATACGGAGCCGGATCAATGCCCTGAAGGGAACAACGAGAAAGACAGGCCAGGCCCTTCTAAACGACCCGGCAACTTCGAACATGCTGCAGGATCGGGTCCTTAGCCTCAGGAACGGTCGATTCGTCGTTCTGGTCAGAGCCGAACACGTGTCCACCTATCCCGGAATTGTCATGGACCGGAGCAGTTCAGGGAATTCATTCTACCTCGAACCGTACAGGCTGGCAGCCCTGAACAACAGGCTTGCGACCGCCCAGGAGGAAGAACGGGAAGAAGTCTTTCGAATCCTGCGCAAGATGACCCTGAAGATCCTGGAAAGAGAAACGGCGGTTGCCGAAGCGGAGTCGGCCCTTGGCGCCCTGGATTTGCTTTGCGCGGAAGCGGAACTGGTCGAAAGGGGCGGATGGCACTTGCCGGAACGTTCCCTTTCCCCAGGGTTCCGCTTTTGCGGACTCGTGCATCCGCTACTAGGAGAAAAGGCGATCCCCATCGACGTTGCCTGTGGAGACGACTTCAACATCCTGGTGGTGACAGGGCCGAACACGGGAGGAAAGACGGTTGCGCTGAAGACCGTAGGGGTTGCCGTTGTCCTTTGCTGGATGGGCTTGCCCATTATGGCCAGGGAAGGGTCGGTCGTGGGGGAAATCGATTCCGTATACGTGGATGTGGGAGACGAGCAGAGCATCGAACAAAACCTGTCGACCTTCAGCGCCCACGTTAAGAACATCGTTTCGATCCTGGAGGAGGCGGGGCCCGGATCCCTTGTCCTTCTCGACGAGCTTGGATCCGGCACGGACCCCCAGGAGGGAGCGGCCCTGGGGATTGCCCTGCTCGAGGCTTTCAGGGAGAAAGGGGTACTGGTCCTGGCCACGACGCACCATAATCCCATCAAGACCTATGCCCTCACGACCCCGGGAGTGGAAACGGCCAGCATGGAATTCGACCCGGTCTCCCTAAAACCGACTTTTTCTCTTCTCATGGGGATTCCCGGGAAAAGCAACGCCCTGCTCATAGCGGAAAGGCTGGGAATGCCGACCGGGGTGATCGAGCGGGCAAGGGCCAACCTGCGGGGAGAGGATGTTTCAGCGGAAGAGTTGATAGGCCAGCTTCAGGAAAAACGAGCCGCACTGGAAGCCGAAGCCCGAAATGTGACCGAAGAACGAGTGCGGCTTGCCGAGATCCGGCAATCCTTTGAAAGCAAGATTTCCCGGTTCGAGGCGACGAAGGAGGACCGATTGAAGGAGGCGGACAGGAGAGCGGAAAAGATCGTGAAGGAAGCCGAGCAGGCGGCCCGGGAACTCCTGAAGAGCCTTGAGAAGTCTACGACGGTTTCTGCGGCCCACCAGGCGGTCAATGCCAAGAGACGGAACCTGGAAAGGATTCGCCAGGCAGCTGAAAGCAGGGAGGAAAAGCGGATCGAAAAACGATCCGTGAAGGCAGAGGGGATTCGACTTCAGCCGGGAGACGCAGTCCAGATGGTGGATTCTCCCGTGAAAGGGATCGTTGAAAGCGTTTCCGGGGAAAAGGCCACCCTCGTCGCGGGTTCTTTCCGCCTTGAGGTCCCCCTGAACAGGCTGAGAAAAACGGGGGATGCGATGCCCCGGGTTCAGCCGGAAATCTCCGTGAAGACCATCCGCCCTGCAGGAGTGCCGGGATCGATCATGATCCGCGGGATGACGGTGGATGAAGCCCTGCCGGAGGTGGAACGGTATCTCGACCAGGCCTACCGCGCGGGTTACGATCAGGTCGCCGTCATTCATGGCAGGGGCACGGGAACCTTGCGGAAGGCGGTCCAGGAACTCCTGAAATCTCTTTCATATGTGCGGGAATACCGTTTGGGAGAACATGGGGAAGGCGGTTACGGTGTCACGATCGTGACGTTTTCAAGGTAGATGGAGGAGGAGCCTTTATGGAAGAGGGTTTTTTCAACCTGAAATCCTTGCGAGAGCAGGTTTACGAATATCTCAAGATCCAGCTCAACGAAGGAAAGCTGGAACATGGGGCTTTTCTGAACCTGAACGCCATCAGCGCCGAGATGGGAATCAGCAAGACACCCTTGAGAGATGCACTCTTCCAGCTCGAGGCGGAAGGGTTCGTGACGATCTATCCCAGGCGCGGGGTGAAAGTCAATACCCTCACGCTGGAAAAAATCCGAAACATCTACCAGATTTTGGGGGGGCTCGAAGGGGCGGTTCTGGTGGAGGTGGCGGCAAAGTTCAGGAAAAAGGACGTTGACGCCATGCGTCAGTTTAACGAGGAGATGAAAAACGCCCTCCAGCAGAACGACTTTGAGCGGTTTTACTCGAGGAACCTGGATTTTCACAACGCCTACCTCGAGTTGTCCGAAAATACGGATCTCCTGAGGACCGTTCGAATTCTGAAGGAAAGGCTCTACGAATTTCCGCGGAGCAAGGGGTTCCTGAAGGAATGGGAAGTCGAATCGACCGGGGAACATGACCGGATCATCGACTTGCTCGCAAAGGGAGATTTCAAGGGCGCGGCAGAATATATCCGGGACGTCCACTGGTCTTTCGCGGTCCAGGAACGGTACATCCGCAAATATTACTTCGGCCTGGCTGCACAAACCGCAGAGCGCTGAGCCCTTGCCCCCGGCATCGATCGATATCGTTGCTTCAAAGAGGAACGGGCGGCACCCCTCGGCCAATCGGGGGAGTGCCGCCCGTTGGAGTCATTCCTGGATGTCCAGGCGACGCATGGCTCTGGCGGAGGGGCAAAGGGCAAGGCCTCCCCGTGCGGTGCAGCGCAATTCCTCGGGGAGCATCCTTCCGACACTGTCGACGGCGACAAGGGTCTCATCCAGGGGAACGGGGTTCTCGTAACCACCGAGAACCATGTCTGCACAAAGGAAGGCCATGGAAGCGAGAGCTGCGTTCCTGCTGTGGCAGGGGACCTCGACGATCCCTTGCACAAGGTCGCAGACCGACCCCATGATGTTCTGGAAAACGGTGGCAGCTGCGTCGCAGGCCTGGCGGGCAGTTCCGCCGGCTGCTTCGATGACTGCAGCGGCCCCCATGGCTCCTGCCGCACCGATTTCCACCTGGCAGCCGCAAACTTCTGCGGCAAAAGTGCTCAGCCTGTCCAGCGCCTGTCCGATCGCTCCAGCCGCCCAGAGGGCGTCGAGGGCTTTTTCCTTCGAAAGGCCGAAATCCAGGATAAGGGTTGAAAGGATCCCGGGCAGGACACCTGCCGATCCCCCTGTGGGTGCCGCACAAACGACTCCACCGGCTCCATTGACATGCATCGCTGCCATTGCCCTTGCCGCGGCCCTCAGGTGCGGTCCGCCTAAGAAAAGGTGTCCTTTCGATTCGGCAGCCAGGATCGAAGACGCCACCGGACGCAGGAGTTTCATTCCGCCGGTCAGGGAAAGGCCTGATTCGACTGCATTGAGCATGACGTCTAGCCGGAGTTCCATTTCTCTGGAGAGTTCTTGTCGGGGAACCCCAAGCAGGGCTTCTTCATTGGCAAGAGCAGCCTTCCCAAGGGACCATCCGTTTTGCTCGGCCAGTTGAAGCAAGCCGGGTGTATCCTGGAAGAGTTCGGCTCCTTTCAGGGGGGGCATCACCGGCCTGGATTGCCGGATGATCGCATTCCCGGAAAGACAGTAGAGGCTTTTCAAAAGGGGTTCACCCGGTTCTTCGCAGGCGGAGGCGTGGAAAAGGCGGGAAGAGGCCCCGACAGCTTGCCTAGCGGAGGGATCCCAGCTCTGAAGAAGAGCGAGCAGGGAATCGACAGGAGTTTCCATCCCGGTTTCAACGAGGAGTTCGTGCCGGTCCCCGCGGATCATAACCGGGTGCCCGTCGACGGACGCGATTTCGATGGATCCTCCGCCGACCGAGCGGGCATGAAGCGACACCTCTTTGCCGTTTTCTCCCTGGAGAAACAAAAAAAGGCTGTTGGGGTGATCGGCTTCCGGGAAAGGGGCCAATTCGAAGCGGGCCTCGAGCCCCATCTCCGGTGCCAACCGGAGCAGGTGCGGGAACCGTTCGTCGGGGAGGGGGATGTCGAGGAGTCCTGCCAGAAGGGCAAGGTCGCTACCCTGATCGTGGTAGCAAACGGACAGCGAACTCGAGGGATGGATCAGGAATCGAGCCGATATCGGCCTTGATCCCAGCAAGTCTCTCGATACCCGGCCGATTCTCCATGGACCTGCCGTATGAGAGCTGGAAGGCCCTCTCATGATGGGACCAATCACGTGGTTCAGGATGCTCACTCGTTTCAATCGAATCCTCCTCTTTTCCCTGGTGATATGTCTCTGCATCGTTCATTCTAAGGGGACCGTCCCCGAGGGGAAAGCAGAAAGCCGGTTTCAGCGTTCTCTTCGCCACGGTCCGAAACGAACCGGTTGACAGCACACGGTCTTTTGACCTACGATAACCGTACGGCAAATGAAGATATATGATGTATTAGATACCTTTTCCGCCCCTTTCGTCAAACAATTTCTAGCAGCCAATCCGGTTTCTTCAGAGCAACGGGGAGCCGCCGAGCAGGGGAGGTGAGTCGATCCGGCCGCAGCGAGCTTTCAGCGCCCCTAGAGCAGTCCGTTTTACCGCAGCAAAAAACCCCCACAGAAGGGAGTCGACGATCCATGACGAAAAACATGAAATCCTTGTTGCTTACCGCCGTTCTTTTCGTTTCTCTTTTTGCCCTGATGGCCAATTCCGCCCTGGCCGCTCCGGCTATGACCCTGAAGTTTGCCGGACAGTCCCCGGCCGATCATCCGGCCTCGATCCTGATGAACGAAATTGCGAAAGAGGTGGCCGAAAAGACGAAAGGCCGCATCGAGATCAAGGTGTACCCGGCCAACCAGCTTGGAGACTATACCCTGGTTTACGAGGAACTCATCAAGGGGACCATCGACATGTCCTGCACCTCCGTTCCCAGCCAGTTTGACCCGCGGCTGGAACTCGTTTACATCAACGGATTTGTCAAGGGGTACGGGGATGTCAAGAAGGTCTTCTCTCCAAACGGCTGGCTCTTCAAGAAGATGGACGAACTGAACAGCCGTCTCGGTGTCAAGCTGGGCGGCTTTTTCATCGAAGGCATGATCGGGACTGCGACGACGAAACCGGCCGCGTCGCCGCTCGACCCCAGCGTGAAGAAAGGGGTCCTGATCCGGGTTCCCAACATGGACGTCTACAAGCTTGCCGCTGAGGCCATGGGATACCGCACCGTCACGATTCCCTACGCTGATGTCTACCAGGCCCTTCAGACCGGCGTTGCGGAAGGGGTCAACGGATTCTCGGTCGTTGCCGCTTACACCATGCTTCGCGACGTCATCAAGTACTGGTACATGACCAACTACTCCCTCGAGTGCCTGAACTACATGATCAGCGGGAAGACCTGGGCGAAACTTTCCCCCGCCGACCAGAAGATCCTCCAGGAGGCCATCAACCATGCGGCAGCCAAGAGCATCACGATGGCCAAGCAGTCCGACGAGAAGTACATGCAGCTGATGCGCGACAAGGGCATCAAGGTCTACACCTACAGCGAAAAGGAACTGGTCCCCATCGCCAAGGCCTGCGCCAGCACCTGGCCGATGCTCGAAAAGAAGATGACCAAGGAACTGATCGACGAATTCCGGAAGGAACTGGCTCCGAAATAGAGATCTCGATTCCGGGATGGACCCAAAGGGATTTGTCCCTTTGGGTCCATTCTTCTCGGTCAAAACACGACACCTTCGAAGAAAAACAAGTTTTTCAAGAGGGGAGACCTGTCCCGTGCCTCAATGTCCCGAAGCTGCAGAAGAAAAACCGGGAATCCTGAAACCCCGGAACCTTTTCGACAAGATCGTCGTGAACGGGTTTTCGGCCGTCACGCTGATCATGTCCATTCTCTTGACGATCCTGATCGCTCTGGCGACTTTCGTCCGCTACGTCATCCAGGGCGATCTTTACGGATATGAAGAGTGGGTCAAGCTTTTCGCCTTCTGGCTGTATTTTTCGGGAGCCGCCATCGGAGCCTTCAACCGGACCCACGTTTCAGCCGACCTGGTTCAGTCCTACGTTCCCGAAGGGGTCCTCAAGCGTGTCCTCGTTTTCGTCAAGGACCTCATCACCGTCGGAGTTACGCTGCTTTTCGTCTGGTATGGTTACGGATTCTTCATGTTTGGTTTCAGGGGTCCCCTGGGAACGGGCATCGCGCTGCCCAAGACTACGATCTGGCAGATTCCGCTTTGGACTTCCTACCTTGCGATTTTCCTGGGGTTGATTTTTATGGCCTTTTACTTCACAAGGGATCTTCTTTTGAGTACAAAGGCCCTGGTCACGGGAGGGCGCAAATGATCTACGTTGCCATTGTCATCCTGCTTGTTACCCTCATGCTCGGTGTTCCGGTGCCGATCAGCTTCATGTCCAGTGCCGCCTGGCTTCTCTTCTTCGGGGGGCCGGACGGGGCCGGTTACGAAGCGAGCCAATTGCTTCCCTACGCCTTCAGCCAGATCAACTCCGTCTCCCTGATCGCCATCGCACTGTTCATCATGGCGGGGGGGATCATGGAGCGGGGTAGGATCGGGGAGAAACTCATCGACCTCGTGGACGTTTTCGTGGGGCACATCCGGGGTGGTCTTGGAATCGTCGGGACGATTTCCTGTGCGGTGTTCGGTTCCATTTCAGGGGCGGCCTGCGCGACCCTTTCCTGCATCGGAACGATCATGTTCCCCAGGCTCGAAGCGGGCGGTTACCCGAAGGGGCACTCCGCGGCCCTGATGGCGAACGCTTCCCTTCTTGGGCTCCTGATTCCGCCGAACGCAACCCTGATCATCTTCGCCTGGTTGAGCGGGCAACCCATTCTGGCCTGTTTCCTTTCCACCGTCATGCCGGGGATCGTGACGATCATCCTGATCAGTGTCGTGAACATGTGGCTTTTGCGCAACAACAAGGAAGTTCTCGTTGCGCACAAGCGAACATCGGCGGAAAAGTGGGAACTCTTCAAGACCCGGGGCAAGCTGGCCATTCCTGCGCTGATGCTTCCGGTCATCGTCCTCGGGGGCATCTACGGGGGCATCATGACCACGACGGAAGCTTCGGCGATGGCGGTCATCTACGCCATCCCGGTGGGAGTCCTGGTCTACAAGGGAATGAAGTGGAGGGAAGTGATCGGTCCGCTGGTGGAATCTGCCGTCACGACGGGGGTCATCATGGCGATGCTGTTTTCGGTGTCCATGCTCAGCCGTCTCTACCTTCTCGAGGACCTGCCTTCAAGGCTTCTCGCCCTTTTCCGAGCGGTCTCGGAGAACCGATGGGTGATCCTGTTCATGATCAACATCTTTCTGGTCATCATGGGGATGCTGATGGACGACATCAGCGTCGTGGTGCTGACAACGCCCATCATGATGCCGATCATCATGGAACTGGGGTTCAACCCGATTCACTACGCTGCGATCATCGGGGTCAACACGGCCCTGGGGTGTATTACCCCACCTGCGGCGCCTGTGCTGTACCTGTCTGGGCGCTTGAGCAAGACCCCGATCAACGAGATGATGACCCCGGCCCTGTATTTCATGCTCCTGTGCTGGGTGCCGGTTCTGATCTTCACGAGCTATTTCCCGAAACTGGTTTTGTTCCTTCCTCACGTCATCCTGGGGACGCCCTGGTAGTCGGAACATGTTCTACAGGAACCTGTTCGCCGCACTCTGTTTCGTTTTTCTGGCATTGGGGTTGGTTTTCAATTCCCCTCATGCCTTCTGGGCGAGCCTGATGTGCGGGGCTTTTTCAAGAACTGCGGTAAAGAAAAAGTGGCCTGCACCTTCATTTGCAGGGAAGCTTTCTGCATGGAGACAACCGAAAAGGCAAGCACCTGAATAAAGGAACCCCCGGCCGGAAGGGACGGGGGTTCCTTTCTGATCGGATTTCAGCCTTTTCCTTGTTCATCACCCAGGCTGACGATGACGGCGATGTCAGTAACCGTTCCTTTCCAGGTTCCCCCGGGTCCCCTCGGGCACGCGGAAACAGCGCAGACAAGCGGCAACAGAGCCTTGAGGGACAACCTGTCTCCTGGCCTCGAAATAGGGGGTAGACAAGTGAGGGTGCCGTTACTTTCGATATGGGTATTCCCAAAGATGTTCAGGGGCTCTGGAACGATGCTGCGGGAAATTCCCCAGGGAGCCAGGGCATCCTCGAAGTTGACGGCGCAGCTTCGGTAGCCATTGTCTTGAGGAGGGGCACCATCGCGATGGGCATCGCACGCGGGCATCAAGAGGTCGTGCGTTTGAGCGGTGTCTTCGGTCACCTCCAGCATCGGGCGCAGAAGGTTTGACCGAAGGACGTCCCCGACCTTGATCCGTACCGAACTCAAGGCAAGGCGGGTATGCGCGGTTGAAAAAGTTTCCGAAACACGGTCCCTGTTAAATGCCACGAAAGCTGCGACCTGCCTTCCCTCCAAGTCGATGACCGTGATCCGGCTTCCCTTTTCGACCTCGAAAGCCCGGGCATATCCCCCTGGCACGCGAATTTCCCTCCTGTAGAAAAAACCTTTCATTTTCCCTGCACTCTCCTCTGCGGTGAATCAGCCATTATTGCATTATAAGTCACCTGGCAGACTGTAGGGAGATTTTCGCGTTGACGGCGCCCCGTAAAAGTGGTAATTTTTACCGCGCACGGTGCGTGTCCGTAGCTCAGCTGGATAGAGTGTTGGCCTCCGGAGCCAAAGGTCGCGGGTTCGAATCCCGCCGGGCACGCCATATGAGCATTTCGAAGACCAGGAAACGTCCGGTTCCTGGCCTTTTTTCTATTTTTCGCCGGTGTGAGGGGGGGCAGGGGCATGGAGCAGGACTGGAAGAAAAAGGTTCGAGAGATTGGCCGTACCCTCGAGGAGCAGGGCAACGAAGTTTTTGAAAGAGTGAGCGAAGAAGCCGTGGCCATAGGCAAACAGGCGAAAGCTTCCCTAAGCCGGGCCAGGAAAAGGACCGAAGAGATTTTGAATTCCGCGCAGGAGATCGAAGAGATCAAGTCACGCCTCAGTGCGATCGAGGAAGATCAGCAAAGGCTTTCGAAACTGATCTCGGAGCTTGCGCTCCAGGTTGGAGCGATCATGGAAGAACTCTGCACAGGATTGCGGAAAGAAGAGGAGGAGAAACCATGACGGTACCGTCGGACATCGAGATCGCGCAGGGTGCGAAGCTGCTGCCCATCGGGGAGATAGCGGAAAAGGCCGGGATCCCGGAGGAGTTTTTGATCCCGTACGGGAAGACCAAGGCGAAGGTGGACCTGAACTTCATGAAGGAACTTGAAGGCCGGCCGGACGGGAAGCTGGTCCTGGTGACGGCCACGACCCCGACCCCGGCGGGAGAGGGGAAGACCACCACGACCATCGGTCTGACGCAGGCGCTGGCGAAGATGGGGCACAAGGCCATGATCTGCCTTCGGGAACCGTCCCTGGGCCCCTGCTTCGGGGTGAAGGGGGGAGCGGCGGGAGGCGGGTACTCCCAGGTGCTGCCCATGGAGGACATCAACCTGCACTTCACAGGGGACATCCATGCCGTGACTACGGCCCACAACCTGCTGTCGGCGATGCTGGACAACCACCTTCAGCAGGGGAATGAGCTGGGGATCGACCCGAGGCGCGTGGTGTTCCGGAGGGTCATGGACATGAACGAGCGGGCCCTGCGACACATTGTCCTGGGCTTGGGTGGCAAGGGCAACGGGATCCCGCGGGAAAGCGGGTTCGACATCAGCGTCTCGTCGGAAGTGATGGCGATCCTGTGCCTTTCGAAGGACCTGGCGGACCTGAAGGAGCGGCTGGGTCGGATCGTGGTGGCGTACACGTGGGATGGGAAGAGCGTCACGGCCCACGACCTGAAGGCGGAAGGGGCGATGGCGGCGCTGCTGAAGGACGCCCT
>Ga0067045_1002772_pt1 | contig 92613 bp, 72 predicted proteins | sample TerdegcTABiofilm_FD_59184 | JGI IMG/M metagenome (GOLD analysis project Ga0067045, IMG submission 59184) | Combined Assembly of (Gp0054472, Gp0054536) Wastewater bioreactor microbial communities from Singapore -Terephthalate degrading...
AGTTTTTTATTTCGGAAAAACCAAATAACGAAACAGAACTCCTGGCTAAAACTTTTTCCTATCAAATATGGTTTAACTCCTATAGAACCAATAGGGGTAGAGATAATCAAAATCTTGAACAAATCTATCAAACAGAACTGAATACAGACAAAGCTATCCCCATAATACCACTCATTGTGGTTGACAATTATATCCCTCTTATAGGGAATAAGGTCAAAGGGAGGATACTTTTTACCTTTACCACCCAGAAACTTGACGAATTAACTTGACTAATTCCTCATAATTATCTTTCTTTATCCTGGGTTGAGCCATGTTTCTTCTCCTTTTGTTTATATTTTGTTAGTTCCCAACAAAACAATGAGTTGAATTTGGCTCAACCTTTTTCTCCTGCAGCCTTACCAATTTTACACCACTAATGAAGACATAACCTACATTTCTTGCAATACACCTATATTTAATATAGGGATAGGTTAATTTATTACACTATGGATATGGATAAATTTCAATCCAAAGGAACGGTATAATTATATCTATTGCTATGATTTTATTGATTGAGAGTTATCTATTTTTGTTATAATATTATTAGTATTATTCGTAATTTTTTTGGTTATAACCGTACCCAATTTCTTTTCGAGATCTTCAGTCACAGATAAACACTTTTTACCTTCAAAACCTTCTGCCTTAATTGATATCGCCCCTTTTGTATCAATTTCAATAATCAGTTTCTCAATTTTCATTTAACCTATCCTTTTAGCAATTATGCGTAACGAGCCATCTGGCATTTTCTCGTGAGATATAGAAAATCCCTTGTTTTTTAGTTCTCGAGTTGTTACTTCTAAAGTATACTGTTGATTCAAATTGTTTATAAGATTCTGCTGGTTAATTTCAGGATGTGCTATAGCAATCCCCCACCAATCAGCAACAATTTGATAGGAATCCTTGTCTTTAATAAAACCAAAATCATAGTCGCCACTAAGCTGAACTAATATGTCAACTTGCTGTTTATTACCTCTATATCCCCTGATTATAGCTTTATTAGTAACAATTTTCTCAAATCCCATGTTTTTTAATGCTGTAATAAGCCCTTCTTTGTCAGTTATGGCAATTTTAATTGTAGTAAAATGCGACATAATTGATCTCCTCAATTAGCTTGGCGAGCATTATCAGATCCCCATCTCCTTAACCCTTCTATTTGATCATACATTGATTTGTAGAGAGGATTACTTTCGCTCATTGCCTTGAGAATGTATTCTGTAGTTACTGGTTTTTCACCATCATAAAAAGCATTATACATAGCTTCGATTACCATTTGTTCAATTTCAGCACCACTAAAACCAAGATCGTTTTTCTGATCAACCATACCACCGCTTCTATCGGAAAGCATATCATAATCAAAGTTACTCCCAAGTCCATATTTGCGAGTTATTATCCTGAATATTTCATTCCGTTCATCTTTAGAAGGTAAATCAAGGAAAAATAACTCATCAAATCTACCTTTACGCAACAATTCTGGAGGGAGAATAGGTGTATAATTAAGCTTATTTTCTCTCTTTTCTACTCTAACAACATTATTAGCTGTAGCAACTATGAAGACTGGTTTCTCTTTCTCTTGCATCCATGTAAGTAATGAGCCAAAAACTCTTGCTGAAGTTCCAGAATCACCTTGGTAACCAGATATACCTGCAAATGCTTTATCAATCTCATCAATCCATAATATACATGGGCTTATTGCTTCTGCAACTTTGATAGCTTGGCGTATTCTTTCTTCTGATTCTCCGACTAAGCTTCCAAATACTCGACCAACATCAAGCCTTACTAAAGGTAATTTCCAAGCTGCTGATACAGCTTTTGCGGTTAAACTTTTACCAACCCCTTGAACTCCAACTAAAAGAATACCTTTAGGAATAGGTAACCCAAATTTACGAGCCTTTTCTGAAAATGCTAATTCTCTTTGCTTTAACCAGTTCTTGAGTACTTTTAATCCTCCAATATTATCTAAACTCTCTGATGTTTCTATATACTCAAGGATCCCATTTTTCGAGATGATTTGTTTCTTCTCATAATAGATATCTTGAACAAAGTTAGATTGAAGTTTACCATGCTTAATAAACACTTTTGCAATGGCTCTCTCAGCTTGAATAGTAGTCAATCCTTGCAGAGCTTTTATTATTTTATCAAACTCAGATTGGTCATTAAGATATGTCTTCTTATGGAAATTATTACGGGCTATGAACTCAGTTACACAACGTGATAAGATTTGTTGATTTGGCAATTCAAAATCTACTAAGGAAATATCATGTTCAAGTTCATCAGGAATACGCACTATAGATGATAACATTACTATTATTCTATTCCTCTCTTGTTCTCTAAGATCTCTAACAAGGTTTTTTAAAGATCTTATAATTTTTTGAGCATATCCATATTTACTGATATCCAAAAAATAATGAAAATCTTTTAATATAAAAACACCGTCGCCTTTAAATTTCTGTATTTGAGTAATTGGATCATCATCTCCTTCTCCCGGTAAGACAGCATCTTCTTTCTGAATTTTTGTATTATATTTATCAAGACGAATAGCATTGAAACCCTTATTAGAATCCCATGTATATAATGCATAATTTAATTGGTTACATAAAATTTCAAACTCGTCTTCTACCCGTTCTTCTTCATTTGATACAAGATAGATTAATCCAGTTTTTGCAATAATATGTGTTCTGAGCTCCTCTCTCATTTATCCTCCTGAGGTAGTGTAATAACAGATTTAATGCCAAGCGATAAATGCAATTTTTCAAATTCATCATTCCAAATACATTCATGAGTCATTTGCAGATACTTTTTTGCATCATTAATTGAACATCCATGTTTTCGTGCAAATATAAATTCGGCTTGATCGTCGTCTATTAAATCTCTATTTTCAAATTGAATTTTACATGATTTAATACTATTTATGAATTCTTGGGGAAATTCTTGTAAATTATCTATAACCGAGAAATCGTAAACAGCTAAGTCAGTAAGTATCTCATATGCTTCAGAGTATTGTCGCTTCAGTATTAATTCATCCATTTTTTGTTTACAGTCTGACACGAGTTTATTCCAACTTTCGGTAGTTATTGCTTTATATAAATCTCTTCTTGATGATATAAGCTTTAACATATATAGTTTCGATTTGATATCAATACTACTATTATTTGAAATATCATCTATGGATTCTAATATCCCTTCAATGTTTAGGTTATCAACTCTTAAAACATTAACAGCTATCAATTCATCTGAGTTATCCTTATTAACTTTTTTCAAGATTGATCCTTTTATCATCCATCTACCTTGTTCAAAACTCACATCAGTTAACCTTATCACAACTTGATCACCAATTTTAAGTTTAAGATTTCTTTGAAGCTTTAAAGGGTAAAGAGACAATACCCATATAGAAGGTAATATTTCACTAAATATATATTTTTTTTCTAATTCAATTTTTTTTACTATTCCATATCCCGTCTGGTCAATTTGTAATGTGTGTTGATCAAATTCTACTAACTCATATATATCAGGTAGGTCTTCTTGCTTTAATGCAATATCGTATTTATAGATAGTATCAAAAAACGGTTCAAAATCTTTTCTAAGTTTTTGCTTACTAAATACCACTGGTTTATAATATCCTGAAAGATGTCCAGTTTTACCATCAAAATCTTCTAAGAAACCATACCATGCTGCATCTTTTGTTATATTCTCAGCCCGGTTGCAGTTTTTGCCATGTACGGGTTTGAAAGTCACATGCATACCTACTTGTGCCTCAGTGATATTAAATGTTAACTGATTGTATGTAAAGCTATAAACATCACAGGAAGGTGTTATTATAGTGCCTTTCAGTTTTGAATGATCTAATTTACCATTAGGTCTTTGTTTATCCTCAGATGACCAATTAGTATCAATCGTCAAAATATATCCATCAAGAACTTCGTCTGAATGAGTTTCATTATCTATAGCTGCTGAATTTGACTTCAGTTCATAGCTTTCATTGGTATCCGAATTGTATGATTTTACTGTATTAGGCTCTTTGTGAAATAGATTTTTAAGTATATCCATATTTTCCCTCCATTACTGGAAATCCTGTTATTACGCATTGACCATCTTGGTTTATAATAATTTCCATAATACTGGGACCCTTAAAATCATTGCTATTGAATGCACTTGTAATTAGTATAACTTCTTGATTTGAAGAGCCATATAGAGAATGCTGTATTCTCTTAGTCATATCATACTGACCTGCGATTATTGCATCACTTAAATCAATTATTTTCTTGCACAATCTATTACTTGACAGAAAAATATAATTATAACCTGAATAAATAATTATATTAAGATTAGTTTTCTGTCTTATTAATCGAACTAATTTATATAACTCCCGTTTTTGATCAAAAGGCTCCCCACCTGTTATTGTGACACCATCAACATTAGCATCAATAATTGATTTTACTAAGGTAGGGACAGAAATATCAAAACCATCTGTAAAACTATGAGTTTGAGGATTAAAGCATTCTTTACATAAAATACTACAACCCTGTGTCCAAATGACATATCGGTTACCCTTACCATTTGCCTTGCTCGAAGATAATGTAGCATGTATTCTCATTTATCTTACCTTAATTATATTCTAAAAAGATATCAGAATTTGTCAATCTTAAAATCTGTATAGGCATCTCTACGATTTTTAAGGAAAAGGATGGATACCTATATCAAGCTATTTTCTCTTGACAAATTACATATTCTGATATTTAATAATATTCGTTAAACTAATTATTTCTAAACTTTTGAGGTGGAACCTTGGAAATTAATCTCTGGTCCTGGAATGTTAATGGTCTTCGCGCAGCTATAAATAAAGGTTTTATAGAAACCATTTTAAGGGAACAGCCGGACTGGTTGGGTTTGCAGGAAACAAAACTACAAGAACATCAAATTCCTTCCGAATTAGGAGTATTGTCCAATTATTATATGTACTGGTCACATTCTGAGAGAAAGGGATATTCTGGAGTAGCTGTCTTTACTAAGAGAGAACCCAGAATAATTCTATATGGATTTGGTGTCCCTGAATTTGATTGTGAGGGTAGAATAATCCGTTGTTTTTATGATAGCTTCATCATCTATAATATTTATTTCCCCAATGGTCAAATGAGTGATGATAGGCTAAATTATAAACTTAGATTTTACGATAAGTGTCTGGAAGTTATGGAAGAAGACCGAAAAAAATCACCTATGGTTATTGTAACTGGAGATTTTAATACAGCTCATAAAGAAATAGACCTGGCGAATCCAAAGGAAAATGAAAAAACCAGTGGATTCCTTCCTATAGAAAGAGCTTGGTTAGATAAAATTGTAGCAATGGGTTGGATTGATACATTCCGTATGTTCCATCCAGAACCACAACGCTATTCCTGGTGGAGTTATAGAACAAAAGCCAGGCCGAGAAATGTAGGCTGGCGTATTGATTATTTTTTCGTTAATGAAGAAGCAAAAGACCGAATTATAGATGCAGATATTCGTGATGATATTATGGGTTCAGACCACTGTCCAGTGACATTACGTATCTCTGTACCCTCATAATTATTTAAAAGATATATAAAATATAGCTTAGAGTTCCCCTACCTAAGAATAAATAATATATTACACTTAGCTTTATAATTGATATAAAATAAGATGAACGATACTATTAAATATCTGAGACCAGAGTACACGCAAATGAACAAAAAATAAATAATAAATTTTTTAAATAAATGAGTTACAAAATCCATTTTAAAAGTTATAGCTGAGATTGAAGTTTGAAATTCCCCTTTTAGAGGAAAAAAGTAGTTATAATCATATATATTCCCCCTCAGTTAAGCAATATGTTTGAAACTCAAAAAAAATAAATATATAAATTCTATTCCCAACTCCGAGAACTCTTGATTATTAAATGTCTCCCTTATACATCATTTGTATTGAAAAAATTACAACTCACTTATTAAATTTCTATCGTTTTTTATCAAATTATAAGATTCAAATCCAATTATTATTCAAGCAATTAGACTCATATTTGTCTCATATTTTTTCAATTTTTGCTTTTATCGGTTTAAGCATTAAGTCTCCCTTAGCTCTCTCCTGTTTCTTTTTTATCTAAAGTGCTAAGAGAGTGGCAAGTAGGAGCTTAGGCTAAATCAGCGGGTAAAATAAGCAAAATAAATAAAATATAATAGAACTATTGATGATAGAATAATTACATTAAGGCATACATAACTATAATGATTATATAATAGTTATAAAATCAATTGCAATTTACTGATTTATTGTGTGGTATTACAATGTAAATAGCTGCCCTACCTATTCACTATTAATATTTAATTATTGTTAAGGCAATTGGATAGAGGAAATTATAAACTAAAAATTATACTGCAGCACAATCTCATTTTCAGAAAAGTGTAGATGAATTTTCTCCTTTTCGCTCTCAAAATTGTACAGATGAGCATCAACATAGGCATCTAAGATAGATAAACCTGCAGTAATACCTATCCACCAGAGGTCATTATTAAATTTATCGCGATAGGTTTTACTTTTGGACTGATAAATTTGCTGTTGAAACTGATCGGTAGTGTTCTCTGCTAATTTTTTATAATCTTCCTGTTTATCTTTATTATAGATAGCGGCACTAATGAGATAACTTTGCACTCCGACCACTGCGCCTGCTTTCCACCAGGCATGATTATAAAGTTGCCCTCCTCCAGGAAAAATAGCAGAATAAAGTGCAGCTTTATTAGGATTTTTAGTTGTCTCTCCCAAGACCATACCTGCACAAACAAGTGCAATTATCGTGATTACAATCTTTTTCAAATCTCTATCCTCTTTTATTCTTTTATTTATTACTTTCTTTCTCTGTCAATGTTTTTTTACTTGTCCACCAAAGTCTGGGTAAAATTCTATGATGGCATTTAATTTTTTAATAAGTAAAAAACTTTTTAATGGACAGAACTGCTTAATCTGTTTTTTTGGAAAATAAGTATAATTTTGGAGAAGAATTAAACGATTTATTATGGAATCAGATAGTAATTTATCAAAAATACGTAATATTGGTATCATCGCTCACATTGATGCGGGAAAGACAACTACCACGGAAAGAATACTTTATTATTCAGGCTTCTTACACAAGATGGGCGAAGTTCATGATGGCAATACTTTTACGGATTGGATGGAACAAGAAAGGGAGCGTGGAATAACAATTAATTCTGCAACTGTCACCTGTGTTTGGAAAGATAAACAAATCAATATAATAGACACACCCGGTCATGTAGATTTCACTGCAGAGGTGGAACGCAGTCTTCGCATTTTGGATGGAGCTGTAGGAATCTTTTGTGCCGTGGCAGGAGTTCAACCTCAGTCTGAAACTGTCTGGCATCAAGCTGATCGTTATAAAGTACCTCGTCTGGCATATGTGAACAAAATGGACCGTCTTGGTGCGGATTATGAAAATGTAATATCAATGATTCATGAGCGTCTAACACCTATGGCAAAACCAATAAATATTCCTATCGGCAAAGAAGATGAGTTTGAAGGAGTGATAGACCTTATCACTATGAAATCCTATTTTTTTGATCCCCTTACCTTAGGAGCAGAGATTCATCAAGAAGAGATTCCAACACATTTACAAGAATATGCACATAAACAACGAGAAATATTGCTGGAAAGCATAGCAGAATTTGATGATGAGCTGCTTACTGCATATATAGAAGGGGAACAGATAAAAGAAGAATGGATTCGTCGTGCCATTAGGAAAGGAACCATTGAGAACAAATTCTTGCCCGTTCTTTGTGGTTCATCCTTAAAAAATAGAGGTGTACAACTTCTTTTAGATGCTATCTGTGATTTTCTCCCTTCTCCATTGGATGTTCCACCTTGTAAAGGTATTAATCCTAAAACAAAAGAAATTATAACTTTAGCACCTGACCCCAAAGCCCCGTTTGTAGGTTTAGCTTTTAAGGTACAGATTGATAAATATCTTGGTAAATTAGTCTATGTTCGGGTTTATTCTGGCACTTTGAAAAAAGGTTCCAGTTTTCTGAATCAAACCAATGGAAAAAGAGAACGAGCTTCACGCATTTTACAGATGATGAGTAATCGTAAACATGACCTTAATGCACTACATGCAGGAGATATCGGTGCAATTTCTGGTTGCCGTTTTCTAAGTACTGGAGACACTATCACCGATGGCGCTATAGATATTATTCTGGAAAGGATGCATTTTCCGGAAAGTGTTATCTCTGTAGCTATAGAACCCAGGACTAAAGCAGATCAGGAAGCTCTCCAGAATGCTCTAAATTTATTGGAAGATGAAGATCCAACATTTAATGTCCGAATTGATCCCGAGACTGGACAGACTCTTATATCTGGAATGGGTGAATTGCATCTTGAAATCATTGTAGATAGGTTACTTCGCGAATTTAATGTGGCAGTTAATGTGGGACCACCTCAAGTGTCTTATAAAGAGACAATCACAAAAACTGTGGAATGCGAAGAAACTTTTGTGCGGGAACTAAATGGTAAGAGTAACTATGCAAAAGTGCGCTTCCGTCTCTCTCCTCTTAGTCAAGAGGAATTAGATAGGGATGTGAAAAATATCTTTATCAATAACATCTCCCCTGAAAAAATCCCTCCAGAATATTATCAACCCATTGAAGAAGCAGCTATGAATGCTTTAAATGATGGACCACTAATCAGTAGCACTGTTGAAAGAGTGAAGATAGAGCTAATAGATGGAGATTATGACCCTGATAATTCCAATGAATTAGCTTTTCGTATAGCTACTTCTATCGCTATCAGTAAGGGTTTACGAGAAGCTGAACCGGTGCTTATGGAGCCTATTATGCTACTCACCGTAATCAGTCCTGACGATTTTGTGGGTGATATTATTGCTGATATAAATACAAGACGAGGTCACATTTTTGCTTTACGCAAGCACAACGAATTTCAACAGGAGATCTTAGCAGAAGTTCCGCTGTCGGAATTATTTGGATATGCCACACGAATCCGTTCCCTCAGCCAGGGCAGAGCCATATACACACTTGAATTTCGTAAATATGAAATCGTACCACCTCAAGTACAAAGTTCAGTTTTAAAACGGATTCGTGGTTATGCTTGATATTAAACTTGACAGCTTTAATTAAAAATATTATAGTAAATATAAATAATTACCTTAAAGGAGGATATTATGGATATTGATTTGAAAGTCTCTGAAAACCGTGCTCTTCTAAGTGTTCGTGGTAGCCTTAATAGTGATAATGCGCCACAACTGCAAGAAAAACTGAACGAGGTTCTGGAGTCTGATATTAAATATTTAGATATAGACTTCTTTGAATGTGATAATATTAGTAGCACGGCAATCGGCAAACTACTCCTTTTTTATAAAGATTTTATTAGTAAAGGTGGAGAAATGGAAGTTATTCGTTGTTCCACTCCAATTTATGAACTATTTAATATGCTGAAACTCAATCAACTTTTCACTGTTAATTTAGGATGACCGAAGAACTTAATCGTATCCTCGTTGTTGATGATAATCCAGAGATTTTAAATGACCTTGCGACTCTACTGACGATTCATCAATATCAAGTTGATACCACCACCTCTGGTTGTGACGCTATCCGAAGGTTACGAAAAGTATGCTATGATTTGGTTATTTGTGATATTGAAATACCTGATATCAATGGTCTTGATTTTTTAGAAAAACTTCGCCAGCATAATTGGTCGCAAGAAGTTATAATCATAACAGGATATTTAGAACAGGATTATTTTATTCGTGCTATACGCTTAGGTGCAGCTGATTTTATCAGCAAACCTATTGATGGTCAACAGTTATTGAACTCGATTGAAGCGGTAAAGAAAAAATCTCTTCTCAAACAAAACCAGACAATACCCTTAGAAGATTTTGAAGAAGCCCAGCTATCATATGTGATAGACCCTACAAAGTTTTCACAGATAACTATTAATCAGATAATGAATCCTTTTTTATCTCAATATCTGGACCTGTCTCAAGATACCTTAAATGAGCTTCTAATCTGTGCAGATGAAATGCTAACCAATGCCTATTTCCATGGTATATTAGAACTTACAAAAGAAGAAAGAACTCAGGAATTTACCCAGCTGAAAAAGATTATTAACCAAAAATTGACTGAACCTGCTATTGCCTCCCGTCGTATTCGTTTCACTATTTCTCTAAATAAAGAAAAAAATAGCATTCGCATAACGGTTGAAGATGATGGCAAGGGATTTGATTACAAAAATTGGTTACAACAACTTGCTAAACCTATTTCTATAAATCTGGATTGTTATGGCAGAGGATTGACTATGCTTTATCATCTTTCTGATTCTCTGGTCTTTTCCAAAGGAGGACGAAAAGTTGAAATAATTCGCAAACTCCCCTCCAGGAATGCTGAATGACGGTTGGAGCATTACTAAACAAATACCGAAAAGAAGCAGAGTATCACGATATTTCTCTACTGCTTTGTGAGTTGTTGGATTGTCCCTTTTTAACTTTATCTTTAATAAAAGAAGAAGAGCTTTCGGATAGGCTGCTGGAAAATTTTTTTACTAACTACGCTCGTCTTAGAAACAAAGAACCTGTGCAATATATAATTGGTAAAGCCTGTTTCTATGGTTTAGAATTTTCTGTAAGCCCTGAAGTGCTAATTCCACGTCCAGAAACAGAGGGTCTAATTGAGCTGGCTTTACAATTTATCCCTGAAAATGCCAAAGTTTTGGATATAGGCACAGGAAGCGGTGCTATTGCCATTACTTTGAAAACATTAAGACCAGACCTAACACTCGTTGCTACCGATATTTCAGCTTCGGCACTTAAAATTGCTAAGCAAAATGCTGATTACAATAACTGCTCAATTTCCTTTTATCAAACAGACCTTTATCCTGAAACTGAAGACAGTTTTGACCTCATTATTAGTAACCCTCCTTATATAAGCCCATCTGACTATGCAAAACTTGATACCCGAATAAAAGAATACGAACCAAAATTGGCACTATGGGCAGAAGAAAATGGACTGATTTTTTATCGTCGCATTCTGAAAGAAGCTAAATCTAAATTAAAAACAGAGGGATTAATTTTCTTTGAACATGGGGATGAACAAAGACAAAATATTATCCAGTTAGCTGAAACATATGGTTGGGAAACTATATTGATAAAAGATGATTTAGCTGGATATCCTCGTTATCTCGGCTTCAAATAATCCTAATCCCAGATTTAATCCGAGCAAATCCGAAATAAGGAATGATTATGGAACAATTTATTATAGAGGGAAATCGCAATCTTAGCGGGACCATTCCTGTTAGTGGAGCTAAAAATGCCATCCTTCCTGCTATGGCTGCTTGTTTACTTGCGCCCGGAACCTCTACTCTACATAATGTGCCTCATCTTATAGATTTGAAAACAATGTCCCTGCTCCTAAGAGTATTAGGTGCAAAAGTGGAGATGGAAAATGATGTTTTGAGCATAGATGCTTCTCATATTGATTCTTATGAGGCACCTTATGAGCTGGTCAATAAGATGCGAGCTTCTATTTATGTGTTGGGTCCTCTTTTAGCCAGATTGGGCATTGCCAAAGTCTCTTTCCCAGGAGGTTGTGCCATAGGTACTCGTCCTGTAGACCTTCATCTTATGGCAATGGAAGCTCTTGGTGCTCATATCACGGTTGAACATGGCTATATAAATGCTAAAGCTGATAAACTTGTAGGAGCTGATATATATTTCCCAAAATCCAGTGTTGGAGCAACTATTAATGCCTTGATGGCTGCTGTTCTGGCTAAGGGAGTGACCAGTTTATTTAATGCTGCTATGGAACCAGAAATTGATGCCACTATTGATTTTTTAAATCTGATGGGGGCTCAAATTTCAGGTAAGGGCACTACCACCCTGATAATTGAGGGAGTAGAAAAACTCTACCCTGCTGAAATGGAAATGATACCTGACCGGATTGAAGCAGGAACTTTTCTTATAGCAGGAGCCCTGAGCACTAACCCGGTTACGGTTACAAACTGTAATCCCAATCACTTAACTCTTCCCCTTGAAAAACTTAGAGCTTCTGGATGTGAATTGGAAGTTGAAAATTGTTCTATAACTGTATATCCCCCTGAAATTATCCAACCAGTTGATATTATCACATTACCCTATCCAGGTTTTCCTACCGACCTTCAAGCTCAGTTCATGGTGCTGATGTGTTTAGCAGATGGCATAAGCTTTATAGAAGATACTATATTTCCTGATAGATTCGCCCATGTTGCTGAATTAAATCGTCTTCAGGCAGATATTAGAGTGGAACAAAATATAGCCAGAGTTAAGGGTGTAAAAAAACTAAGCGGTGCCGAAGTTATGGCAACTGATCTTCGTGCCAGCGCTGCTTTAGTGCTTGCTGGTATCGCAGCTGAAGGTAAAACTGTTATCTCTCGTATCTATCATATTGACCGTGGTTATGACCATATAGAAAAAAAGTTAAATGCTATTGGGGCTAAAATAACCCGTTCCTGATTCAATACTAAACAAACCTATAATTAAACCATAAGAATCTAAAATAGATTTTCTTTTCTTTTTGAGAGTCTAAGTAAAAACCATTAAAAAGCCCATTCAGGACTGTCTTTCTTACCATATAAAATAAAGCATATCAATCTTGATAAGCTTGATAGACAAAATATCTTGCTATTTTCTTCAGTAATTTTTTTCTTTACAGGATAAGCTAAATAGTGATAGTGGTTAGTTGTGGTTTTGAACTTACCATATAGATGACAAGTAGGAGATAAAATCGCAAGTTCTGGTTTAGGTTGGATAAGCTAATATATTGATAATTATTATAATATATAAATAAAGAGGCTATATGGAGAAGGAATGGAAAATGCCACCTGAGCTCTCTGAAGAGGACAAACAGAAGATTAAAGATATTTCTGTTTCTTTGAAATGTCCCAAGATTGTGGCAGAATTACTTTATAGAAAAGGATTAATAACAATTGAGGAAATAGATGCCTTTTTACATCCTCGTTTAGATGGGCTCTTTGATCCTTTTCTTTTCCCTGATATGGAAAAAGCTGTTCAGCGGATTATACAAGCTATAGATAACGGTGAAAAAATTACCATCTACGGTGATTACGATGTTGATGGCACAACTGCGACCACCTTACTATATTTAGGTTTGAATCGGATAGGGGCTAATATAGATTACTATATACCTCACCGGATGATTGATGGTTATGGACTGTCTCTTTCAAGTTTAGACCAATTAAAGGAAAATGGTACTGCGTTGATTATAAGTGTTGATTGTGGAGTTAACGCTTTAGAAGAGATTGAAGCTATCAATGAACGAGGTATGGAAATAATAATTACAGACCACCACAATCCGAAGGAAGAACTTCCCGAAGCAGTAGCTATTATAAATCCAAAACTTCCAGGTTGTACCTATCCTTTCCCTTATTTAGCAGGAGTTGGAGTAGCTTATAAACTTCTAATAGCAATTTACCAAGCCCGAGGATTGGAATCCCTTGAAAACACTTTAAAATATATGGATTTAGTGGCAGTAGGAACCATAGCTGATATAGTTCCCTTAATAGGAGAAAATAGAATTTTTGCCCATATAGGATTACAGCATTTAATAGAAAAGAAAAATCTCGGCTTGAATGCTTTAGTTCAGATAGCAGGCTTAAAAAGTAAAGTTTTAGATAGTTCTGATATAGTGTTTGGCTTAGCGCCTCGTATTAATGCTGCCGGAAGAATGGGTTCTGCTTCTTTAGCGGTAGAACTCCTTATTTCACGGGATATAGAACAAAGTAAGGAACTGGCAGAAAGTATTGAAAGATTGAATTCTCTGAGACAGCAAGAAGACCAGAAAACCTTCCAGGAAGCCTGTGAGATCATAGAAAAAAAATACTCTAAGCTGGAATCTGTTCCCTGTATCGTTATCTCTTCTGATGATTGGCACCCTGGAGTTATAGGAATAGTTGCTTCCAAACTGGCAGAAAAATATTACCGTCCGGTTTTAATGATTTCTTTCAAAGAGGGCTGGGGTTGCGGTTCCGGAAGAAGTGTGGCAGATTTTGACCTATTCAATGCTTTAAAAGCCGTAGAACACAACCTTCCCAGTTATGGAGGTCATAAATATGCCGTGGGATTTACTATACTACAGGAATACCTGGACCGTTTTGAGAATGAACTATCCCGTTATATTGCAGACCACCTTCAATTAGAACAAATAAAACCATCTCTGGAAATAGACCATGAGATAGAGCTTTATGATATCAGCGAATTTCTGCTGGATTGGATTGAACAATTTGCTCCTTTCGGACCTGAAAATAGTCGTCCTGTAATGCTGACTCGTAATGTTACTATTGCTGGTTATCCTTACACCGTAGGCAGAAATCATCTGAAATTGAAAGTGGTCAAAGATGGTGTTCAGCTTGACCTTATTGGCTATAATTTAGGAGATTATCTTCCTCTCCTAAAAAAGAATATGGAAATTGATATTGTCTATACTCTGGAATACAATCGCTTTGGGGATAAAATTAATATCCAGGGCAAACTAAAAGATATCCATTGGTCTAAGTAAAGGTTTTTTATGAAAAGATGTTCTGGAATTTTGATAATTCTCCTTTCTCTTTTATTCCTGGGAAATTGCGCTGATAATAGCTTCATAGCGCGAAGAGATATAGACCATTTTGAATTCATAAGAGCTATCCCTGTAGGAATTGAATATGATAAAGCAATCTACAGTGCTCCAACTAATTCGGTCTTTGCTATGCAGAGGGCAAGTCAAGAGATTCATATCTATAGAGATGGCAAAAGGATAAATTCTATTGGAGGTCTGGGATTTGACCGAACAAATTTCCAGAGGTTAAACGATATTGGAATTGATACTGATGGAGGATTACTTGCTCTGGATAAGGTTACGAAAGTCTTACGAAAATTCTCACCTGAGGGTCTTTTCATTTCAGAAATCAAATTTGATACTCTCTATCAACCTGAACTTTTCTGCATTGGAAAGGATGGCACTATTTTTGTCTATGATTCAACCAGTTCAGAAATCATCTCAATTTCTCCTTTAGATACAAAGGAACTTTACCGTTTTGGTAGATTTGAGATAGATCAACCTATGTATATTGATTGTAATAACGATTTTCTTTTTGCCTATAACTCTAAAAAAAATGTCACTTATGTTTTCTATCTCTATGGGCAATATAAGGAAACTTTAACCGGTCAATTTGTTTATGACTTGTTCAATCATCCTATAAGCGTTAATAATATATATCCATTAATTGGTCGTCAAACACCCCCAAAATTAATGACTACAAATGCTCAGATGCTTACTTTACTTTATCCTCAAGAAATCTGTCTGGTTAAAATAGTTTACACAAGAGGTATAGATGCGACGCCGTAATCTACTTTTAACTTTATTAAGTGCATTAATGTTAGCCCTTTCACGATTACCATTTCATCTCGGATGGATGGTGTTTTTTGCCTGGGTGCCTTTACTTTATGTATTTGAGACAGGAAAAGCAAAAAGTGGTGTTTTACTTCGGATGGGCTTCATTATGTCTATCGTCTATATGAGTATTGTATTCTACTGGGTAACTCTGGTTACCATACCTGGTTTGATAGGAATGATAGCTTTTTATGGTTTCGTTTATTATATCCTCTTTTATGCTATAAATCGCATTTTCCTTGTTTTACCTAAATGGCGATATCTGGGGTTCATATCAATTATGATAACTTTTGAGTATATTCAGAATTTTGGAGAGACCCGTTTCCCCTGGTTCAATTTAGCCTATTCTTTAGCTGATTATACTCATCTTATTCAATTTGCTGATATTGGAGGTGTTGTCGGTCTATCTGCTTTAATCCTGTTAATAAATATATTGATTCATTTATTGCTTCCCACTAGTCAAAAATTCTTAGAAAACCGCGGTCGAAATCATTATGTAAATACTTCACCAAGAAAAAGGCAGATAACTTCTGTGGTAGCAATAGTTATTATCTTAATCAGTTGGTGGGGATATGGAGAATACTGTTTAAAAAATCTGCCTTTAGAAAAGCACGAGGCAGGAATATTTGTGGTGCAACCTTCCATTGACGCAAGAGAACGATGGAAACCTGAACAATATGATAAGTCCCTGGAGCTTTTCCGTCAACTAACTTTGGAGGCAGTTGCAGATTCTGCTAAACTTGTAATCTGGCCAGAAGGAGCTATGATAGGTGATTTAGCCAGTGATTATGCTGCTCAACGCGACCTTCAGAGAATTATAGATGAAGCTCAAGTTGATATCTTTACTGGCTTTCAGCATTACGAAACAGATGTAAATCATCCTCGGGGAGAACGAAGCTATAATGCTGCCTCCTTATTTCAGCCAGATAATTTTCATAATGAACTATATTTCAAGAATATTCTTGTCCCCGTAGCGGAAAGAATGCTCTGGATGGATATATTTCCCTTCTTATGGAAACTGGATTTAGGTCAGGCAAACTGGGAATTCGGCACTAAACTGGCTTATTACGAAAGCGGAGGTTATCGTTTTTCGCCTTCTATCTGTTATGAACTGGCATTCCCTGAAATCTTTCATCGTATGGCTATTCCAAGAGATTCTCTTTCTGGTGAGTTTAATAAATGCGATTTTCTGGTTAATATTACTAATGATGGATGGTTCGGAACCTCTTATGGTCCATGGTTACATGCTATGATGGCAAGATTTAGAGCCATAGAAAATCGCATCCAGATTTATCGTAGTGCTAATACTGGTATTTCTCTCATTGTTGACCCTAAAGGTAGAATTCTGGCACAGACCAAATTAAATGAAGTATGTGTTATCACCGCTCCACTTTATACTACTCCCAAGATACCAGTAATTAGAAGAATATATAAATATCCCTTCATCTTTGTTGGGATAGCCCTTCTTCTGGCGCTTATTGCCAGAATAAAAAAACCTGGAGGGTAACATTATGAAAAAATATTATTACACTATTGGGGAAGTAAGTAACTTGCTGGGTGTAAAACCTTATGTAATACGCTATTGGGAAAGCGAATTCAGTTTTCTCAAACCGCGCAAGGAATCGGGAAGAATTCGTAAATATTCCGAGGAAAATATTGAGCTCCTGCGTAAAATTCAAGATTTACTCTATAATCAACACTATACTATTGAAGGAGCGAGACAAAAATTGAAACAGGAACTCCGCAATAAAAGTTCCCAGAAGCCAGTACCAGTTTCCTCAAAAAATAACGCAATAACTGCAGAACTCCAGGAAAATCTTGCTGCTTTACGGCAAAACCTGAAAGAAATATGCAATTTGTGTCATCAATTACGGAGTAGAAAAATATGAATTTTCAAGACCTCATTTTGACCCTGCAAAATTATTGGTCAGAACAAGGATGCAATCTGATGCAACCATACGATATGGAAATGGGTGCCGGTACTTTCCATCCCTCAACTTTTTTTGGTGCTTTAGGTGGAAAACCCGTTTCTGTGGCTTACACACAACCTTGCCGTCGTCCTAAAGATGGAAGATATGGAGAAAATCCTAATAGACTGCAACATTATTTTCAATTCCAAGTTATTATAAAACCAGGACCAGATAATATCCAAGATATTTATTTACAAAGTCTGGAAGCTATTGGTATAGAAATAGCCAAGCATGATATACGTTTTGTTGAAGATGACTGGGAATCCCCAACCTTAGGAGCCTGGGGTTTAGGCTGGGAAGTCTGGCTGGATGGAATGGAGATAAGTCAATTTACCTATTTTCAACAAGTAGCAGGTTTTGATGTATTTCCTATCAGTGTAGAACTAACCTATGGTCTGGAAAGGCTGGCTATGTATATTCAGGATGTGGATGACTACCGAAAATTACGCTGGAACCATCATACTCTTTATGGAGAATTGTATTTCCCAAGGGAAGTAGAATATTCGGAATACAATTTCAATGCCGCTGATACTTCTTTACTTTTTGACCTCTTTGCTGATTATGAAAAGGAATGCCGTGAATTGCTTGCTAAAAATCTTGTATTTCCTGCCTATGATAATCTATTGCATTGTTCTCATACCTTTAATCTTCTGGAAGCCAGGGGAGTGATTAGTGTAACGGAAAGAGCTGCCTATATTGCAAGAATTAGAGCACTGGCAAAAGAAGTGGCTACAGCTTATCTTGCTAAATATGACGACAAAACCAGATAACTGGAATTATAATGATATATTCCGAATGGCACTTTGGCAATGATAATATTCCTCTTCTGGCTACAGCAATTCATAATGGACATCACTTTCCTCTTGAGCTTGTAGGATTCTGTGGAGTTGACGAAAAAGACCGCTTTCGAGAAGAAGACCCCTACACTTCGGAATTTGCTTCTCTTTCCCCTAATTATGTAGTCAATTACACCTCTCGTTTTGTGGTAGACCTAAATCGGTCTTTAGAAAAAGCGGTATATTTAAAGCCTGAAGATTGCTGGGGTCTTAATCCATGGTTAAAACCACTTCCAGAAGAGTATTTAAATAAACTCTATGAAGATTATGATGCCTGGTATTCTTTACTTCGTTATCAAATTGAAAGAATGCTAAAAACTCATCCTTTTCTCATTATACTGGATTTACATAGTTATAATTATCTGAGAAACGGACCAGAAACTGAACCTGAACCGAACACTCCAGATGTAATTATTGGCAGAAGTAATCTTAAATCCGATTACTATCCTTTAATTGATAGCTTAAGAGAAATAATGGGGAATAATACCCTCCAGAATAGGAAATTAGATTGTCAGCTGGATGTAAAATTCACCGGAGGAAATCTTTCGCAATGGCTGAATGCCCATTATCAGGACAAACTTATATGTCTGGCTATAGAATTTAAAAAGATATTTATGGATGAATGGACGGGTGAACTTTATCCCACTACTTTCACTCAGCTCAAGACTCTATTTAAAGAATCCATCGCTTCCTGGCTACAGAACTCTTTCAATATTCAGCTAACTTAATTAAAGAAACTATTCTTCCTTTTTTGTCGCCTGACTTTTAGCTCTTAACATTTCTGGAGTTGGCTTGGCATTATCATCTCTTTTCCAGCGATCGTCAATCTTTGTATGTACTGGACTGTGTTGTTGAAAGTAATGGACAATAGCATCGCGAAGGTTTATCTGATGATAAATGATATTCTCTTTAGGAACCTGAGTGAGCAAAGTTAAGCCTGCATTGCCTTCCATTAAGAAGTCAGTAGTAACGCATGTATAGATTTTATTAGGATCCCAGGGTTCACCTCCGACTTTCAAAGAAGTTACTCTGTCGTAATTGGGACGCTTTTTAGAATAAACTACATTAACTCCTGAAACAATTAGACCGTGCCGAGAACCTTCAACCCTGGTTTCAATAATACGACGAAGAAATTCTCCATCACAGGTAAAACTTACCAGCATATTGTCAAAAGGCATAACTTCAAAAATATCTCTATAGGTTACCGGACCAGCTTTTATATCTGCTCTAACTCCTCCCAGATTAAGAAAGGCAAAATCAGCCTTTACTTCATTACGCATAGCATCAACAATCATATTGCCTACCAGACTTTGAGCATCATAATTGGTTCTAGTTAAATTTACTGCTGCATAACCTACAACCTTATCCATTCCTTCTTCCGCTTTTGCTACCTGTTCTTCAATGATAGGTGAGATTTCTGCATCTGGAATGAACTCTTCTTCAAATAGAGTTATCATCATTCCATCGGTTAAACCAGGAAGTTTATAACCTGAGACACTTTTGGTCTCAGAATCAATCGTGAGCGTCATCCATCCCAGATTTGAGCCATAAGCATAACCCTGAATAACCATAGTATGAGTGTAAGGGTCTATCCAAGGACTGGGAATTCCTTTATGTATATGACCTCCAACAAAAAGGTCAATTCCTGGAACTTCCCTTGCCAATTCCTGAGCATCATAGCCCCAAACTGCATATCTTTCAGTAAAGAGTGGATTCCCTTTATTATCATAACGCGTTAAATAGGTCTCAACATTATCATAAGGTAATCCGGCATGACCAAGAACTATCACAATATCTGCTTGTTCTTCTTCCCGAACAATCTTTACATATTTGGTTAAAGATTCCTTTTCATCAAGAAAATCAAGGTTTTTTATATTTTCCGGGAAACTCATCTTTTCTGTATCTGTAGTGGTAAGACCAATAATTGCTATACGGACACCCAATCTATCTACTATGATATAAGGAACAACATAAGGGGGGAAATCTCCTGTCCTTTTATCTATGATATTACAAGAAACTACAGGAAACTTTGCCAGGGCGAGAGTCTCTTTTAGCTCGTCTTCGGTTATATCAAATTCATGATTACCCAGAGTCATTGCATCATAGCCAATAGCATTCATATATTCAATGATAGCTTTCCCCTTAGTTATTGTCCCTACAGGTCTCCCCTGGAAAAAATCACCAATATCAAAAAGTAGTGAAGACCTCTGGGCATTGCTTAAAGAACGAGCATATTTTATGAGAGTTGCAGCAGAGGCTCCTCCACCTAAACGAGGAGGGAAGTCAGGATTTATAAAGGTTGCCTCAGAGCGGTCTATTCCTCCATGCATATCATTGGTGAACATAATATCCAGATATAGGTCTTCCGCAAAAATGCCCGAGGCAAGAAAGAGGAAGGAAAGGATGATTAATATTATTTTGCTTTTCATTGTTTTTTACCAGGTATAGCTTAGACTGGTGCTAAGGCTGATATTACTTTCCCTAACTTTATCAGGATTTTCCCAGCCTCTATCAGTTAAAACGATATGTTGATTAGGCCAGAGCTGATAACTGTTTTCACCAGTATAATGACGGTCATCATAATAGGAATCACGGAAGAGGTCTAAAGCCTCATATTCTCTCCATGAATATCCAAATCCAAGGTCCAGATGAAGTTTATCAGTTAAGGGAATACTGCTTCCACCAGTTATCATAGGTGTTATTATTCTTTTAACTATAATAGAATTATCTGCTTCCACAGTCCTGAGATAGCTATTGGTAGCTTGAAATCCGAAGCGGAAAGGTAAACTATATTTAATATTATGTTCCACTCCAGCATAGAAATTTATCACATCATCATATTGGTCTCCTATTTCAGAAAACCGAACATATTCACCTTCAAGATTGAACCAGGTGCGCATAATATTTCTTGGTTGATAGTTAATACCTAAACGAAACTCACTGGGTAAGATATAATCTTCCTTAGCGTTAGTAGTAGAACTGACTTCTACTCCACCATAAGTTTTAACCCAATCAATAGTTCTATCCAGAGTAGTCTTAAATGTATAGGTCGCACCAATCCCAAGTCGCTTATTTATGCGAGCTGACACCCCTGTTTTATATCTATAACCATCCCAATCTACATTTTCTTTATAAATAGAATCTGGTAACACTCCTTCACCTACCGTATCAATTGCCCATTGAGTCCAGAGAATATCTTTTTGATATTTAGTATTCCCCCAGAGCTTACCAAAATCAAAACCCAGATTTAGTTCTGAATTTTCACCCAGAGCAAAACCCAGACTTAACACCCCAGAAGCTTGATTTAACACACCTGCATTTTCTATGGTATTAACCGCTATCTTTTCTGGATAATTATCATTATCGGTATTACGGTTATTACGAATTTCTTCTTTATAATCCCCATCAAAACTCAAAAGAGGCTGATAATATGCTCCTATGCCTATTCTTAATTTCCAGGGTTTAAAACTTACAAGTCCTGCTGTAGCATAATCATCATAAAAATTTAGATTGGAAGCATAAACTGAGTCATCTATATAATTATCAAAGGAATTATATAAAGGGACAGCTCTATTATCTTCATTGCGGTTCAGAAAGAAACTTCCTTCTAATCCAGCAGGTCTATTTATTAAAGTTAGGTTAGCTGGATTTAAAGTAATCGCAGAAGGTCTTAATTCATTAAAAATACCAGTGCTTCCCATTGCATAACTACGAGCATCCAGCATTCCGTAGCGATTACCAAAATAATCATCAGTTATAGACCAGGCAGATAAACCAGCTATTATAATTATTGATAATATAACACTTAAAGCTAATTTCTTAATCATTCTTCCTCCACATTAATAACGGTATTCAAGACTCAGCCGGATAGTGTTTTCTTTATGTTCCACCCGTTGAAAAAGATTTTCACCTTGAACGGGAACATTATATTCTCGGATGCTGAGTTCTTGAGTCTGATAAGTTTTATTTCTATATTTTAGGGTTAAATACATATTTTGAGAAATACGGGAATGAAGTGCCACCCAGAATTTTGCACCTTTTTCTCCCATAAAATCTATCTCCATATCTTCCCAATCCCAATGAGAAATCCCATGTCCGAACCAATATATGAAAGAGCCCTGGAGCTTGAGATTAGTGTTGAAGTTGTGAGTATAATTAACGCCTATATAATCACCCACCATTAGAGTTTGAGCCGCTGCCATAGTATTATTACCCGGTTCAGCAGGATAGGTTAAAGAGGTGTAAGGTGGACCCCAGACTGTGTTATAGCGATATTCAAACTCCAGAAAATCACGATTGGAAAGAAAAGTGCGGACGCTAACTGTATATTCATCCGTCTTAGAAACTCCTCGTTCTGCATAATCATCATATCTATTAACCTGATTCTTATATCTTAATCTTAGACCAAGTGCATAGATAGGGCGAAATTCCAGCTCAGTTTGGAAACGAACAGAACGACGACCATCTGTTAATCTTTCATAGATATCCAGATAACTTCTATTTATGGTAAAGAAACGGTCAAATTTATATCGCGTTTCAAAATATATTCCTTCTTCTGGTTGAGCTTGGGAACAATTCAAATATAAATCTGAAAGCGTTGGATTGGTGAGAGCATATATATTCTTTTCCAGGATAGTATCTTCAAAGCGTTGGTGTTCAGAGTAGGCATTGCTATAAGGATTATCAAAATCAACATCATAATGCCGATATAGACTAATAAAATAGAGATTATCAAATTGAGTGTGAGCACTTATTAGATAGGCTTTAGGATCATCACCTAATTTTAAGTCCGAACCATCAACACTCAGTTCTGCATATTCACCTTCAATTGATATATTCCCCAGAGTAGTGTGTCCATCAAATCCAATCACTCTTCTGTAATCACGACTATAAGTATCTGTCCTGGTGCTATAAAGATTGGCAATTTCGGCATCCATCATCTTAAATTTAGGATAGTAGTAGGAATCACGCACCAGTAAGGTTTTTAAATCATTATAGTCCGGCACCATAAAATAAGCATCATCATACAGTGCTGTGTAGGTGGTAAAACCAATCTTGGTCCCAATAAAAGGATTCACTTGCAGATGAGTGCCCCAGAGCTTTTCTTTCAAGGCATCTTTGCGATAGGCAAGATTTATATAATTGGTTGCATAAGGTGTTCCGCTTTGTAATTCTTGATTAAACATAGCTTCAGCTTCACGCAATTCATCGTTATCAAAACGGATAGTAGGAACCACATAGCTGAATATTTTATCTTTCCCCTCTTCTTTAACTGTATTGCCATACTCATCTACATACACAATTGCATCTTTATCATCCTGAGAGAACCAGAAAGATAAACCAGCATAGGGATGGGTAAGCTCAAAAGCTGCACCACGAAGAGCATATTCTTGTGTGCGAGAAAGGTCCGGAGTGATACCAAGAATTCTTTTACTGAAGCCATATCCAGTTTTCCGGGCACTATAGAAATCAGTATTTTCCATCACTAATCCTTCTCCGTAAGTAACCCTATAGTTTCCCAGATATATTTTCAAACGCGTATTATCCAGCAGAGGAAGCTCATTATTTTCGTAGCCTGCATAGAACTTGGAATCTGCCAGAATTTCCTTGGTTGTCTTATCACTTAAAGAGGTTTCTCCTTTTGCCTTATAATGCATCCAGCCAATTTTATAATTATTCCCATATCTGGCACGTAGCTTAACCATAACATCAGGGTCTATCTTATCCATATTGAAATAGCCCCAGTAAGATAGGTTCTTATGTTGAGGAACGACTATGCTGGAATTACCATAATCATTCCGTAAGAATGGCTCATGATACATATCTGAAGCACCTTCTTCCAGATAACGAGTGTAATATTGCAATTCCGCATCCCAGAAAAACCTGTTCTTTACTGGTGGCTCTTTATAATATACATAGCTACGTAAATTGGTATAGCCATAATAGGATAGACCTGTGGTATTGCGAAGATCTCGCATATCAGCAATGGTATCACCTAAAGCCACTCTCTTAAGAATGCTTACAGCATCAACGGAAGAGACATTGGGTAGACTGATGAAATCGTCAAAATGCATTTTATTGACATTATGTGGGGTCATCAAATAGTCCTGCCATACATCAGACATACCTTCTGATGAACCTTCATTGCTATCCAGCCTTTCCAATAAATCCTGGATTTGTTGCCTTCTCGCTAATGCCTCATCTTCTTCCTGATAAATTGAAACGACTACCAAATCTTTGAGATTGAGTAGCGTCTTCTGGTCTATAGAAGGAATTTCTCGTAATTGATACACATCTTTAAATATTGAAACATATTCTCTATATTCCAGAATGTCTCTTGCCTGCTTTTCCGTAATTGGAAGTTGCATCAACTCCTCAAAAGTTGCAGTATTCAAATCTATCTTTGCAACTAACGGCATCACGCATAACAGGACAAAGAAAAAGACAATAAACTTTTTCATTACCTATCCTTATAATAAGTTATATATTGAAAGGGGAACCTTATTTCTTATGAAATTCAATAAACTCAAACACTATAATCTGTAAAGGATTTTTTTATTAGTTCAATATTCTGGTATGATAAAGATAAATCAGATCCTATTAAAAGAACTTAAATAGTCTTTAGATTTAAAGTTACCCAGATTTTTTAGTTTTTCTATTTAACCTTTATTATGATTTCCCTGGGATTATTGTTTTGACTAAGCAAATCATAATCCAAATAGCAAGTTAGGAAATCATATTTTTACTTTAATAGAACTGATAATGTATATATAAAGCGAGCAGGGTATAATTTGGTGTTAATATTTTTTCTTCAGACAAGGCAGAGATTCTTCTATCTTATAAGCATAGCTAGTTTTAATGATTTGTTCTTTAAAGTAAGCATAGAGAAGAAGTATTATATTTTTTATTCAACTGAATCACCATTGTTTTTGGTTCGGGAGCTCAGTTGAATCATTTCATGGTTTCTAAATTTGTAAACAAAGGGCATAGTTTTTTCAATGAAGATAAATTTATAATAGCCTTTTTGTTAAGATCTATCAAATAATTTTTGAAAACTGAATACTTTTACCTCTCGTTTTTTTATCTTTGATTTCTTTAATAATATAGTAAATAAACTACTTCTCGGATGTTTACTTGACTACCATCATAGTTAAGATAATAACTTTAAATTTAGCTTATTTTTTTTCGTAATGAAGAATTTTGAATAAGTTATATTTACTATCCTTTTGGGCTTTTACATTGAAGAACCCCTTTTGAGCAATAGGAAGAGTTAATATATTACTATCTACAGTGTAGACAGTTCCATCTTGTTGATAGGGATTATCTTTTTGGGTAACCAGATAATGGTCAGCTCCCACAACTTCATCCCAGGTTAAAGTAAGACTTGTTTCTCCTATAGTTAAAATAACATTATTAGGACTAAAATCAGCAATAAAAGTTTTGTATTCATACATACTCATTTGACCACGGGAGTTAGTACAATACATAACCATCTGATAATTTCCATCTTGTTGTAAATGTATTAGGCTCGCTTCCAAAGCTAAAGTTATGTCAGTTGCCGGATTAGTAATTTCATAAGTAAAAATCTCATTAGGATTAGCTCCTGAGCCAGTAAAATACCAGCACACTTTTCTGATTTCTGGTTGAACAAATGAACTAAGATAAATAAATTTATACTCATTCATACTCCAGTAACCAGAATTATTTTCCACTCGTACACCCAATAAGTGTATACCAGGAATAACATTTGCATCCGTTAGATTGAAATTAATTTCATATACATTGGGCTCAGAAGTTTGCAAAGTTAAAGGAATTCCATAGCCATGACCCGGGTCATTATCAAAAAACATTTCCGCATAAGTCACAGGACTAATGCCTGGGGTAATTTTGTATAACAGTTTGGAGTAGTTCTGACTCCAGAAGCCTTTAGCATCACAACAGCGGATATACAATATATGCAATCCATTGGTTAGCTGGGTAATAGGAATAGATTCAGCGCACAATATATCTGAACTACCTGTGAAATTTAAGGCAAAACCGTTATGATAACCAGGGTCAGTATCAAAAAAATATTCCAGATAGGTAATGGGGGTATTTAATGATGACTGTTTGAAGATAAATTTACTGTTCAGCAAGCTCCACTTTCCATTTGCATCTTTAATTCGGATAGATAAAATATGTAATCCATCTGATACATTTTGCAGGTTAACCTCAAAACTGGTATTGATATCTGCAGCCTGAGTAATAGGAACCTGAGTTGCCAAACCCAACCCCGGATCTGTATCAATATAATATTCTACCTGACAGATATTAATACTCCATAAAAATAGAGAACCAATAAAATACAGGCAGAAACTGATTAAAATGCGTTTCATAATCCACCTCAATTGTTGGATCGAGCTTTAATCTGAACAGGAATTACAAATCCGGTAGAAGGTGCAATAAATTGATATATAGTGGGAATAGCAGGAATTCCCGATAAACGGTAGGGTTCTAGTCCACCAAAAATTCCGCAATCCTGGCCATTTATTCCTGCTCCAATAGCCGGAGAACCAGGACATAATTGAAAATATCCATCCTGGGAACCACTTGCTACATATAATTCACCCCAAACATTATAAAGGTTACTTTCCCCGGTTATATTAGTAATCCAATCCCAGAAATTTATAGCACGGAAGACATTATGATGAAAAGAAGTGTTGGCATCATAATTAAAATACCATCCATAAGGAGAACCATATGAGCAACTAAAGATACAATTATAGATATCAGCATTGAAGAAATTGCAGCTTCCTTCTACAATATTATTGGAAAAAATACCACTGGAACTTTCTGTTGAGTAAAAACTATTCCCAACCTCGCAGCCTGGAATATAATTATTAGAAATCAAATAATTAGCCCCCTGAACATATACTTCATATTGATAACTGTAGGGATTAGAAATAAAATTTTGCAGAACAATACAATTGGAACCATATATTTCTAATCTGTCTATACAATTGCGTTGCACAACTACATTAGAGGCATAGACGGACAAATTATTGGCTAGGGTCATTCCACTAATTAACGAACCGCTGGAACCGACATCAAATATAATACCATTAACCGTTGCAGGAGTAAGATTATTTTGCAGACCCGGATTTTGACCCAGAAAATAGCCCGGACCAATAATCGTTAATGGACGAGTTATCTGTACATAATTGTAACTCGTAGGTGAACCATATACATATAAAGTATCGTAATTGGCTACTGCTGATGATGCACAGGCATCCTCTAAGTTAATAAAATTAGCAGCCATACCAGGAATGTTATTCACATGCCATACATTAGAGAAAACAGCACTTACAAATAGTGCCAAGATAAGGGAAAATAGTGTCTTTTTCATTATAATTACCTCTATTATAAGATTTATAAATTAAATCTAATTCAATATCAGAAAATGTCAATAATTTATTTTGCACTTTCCCATTAATTTTAGATAATTTGGATAGATAGTTGTTATTTTTCACAATAAACACTATCAATCAGATGTTATTTATGCCTATAAAATGAGACAAAACATTTAAATATAGGAGAAGGCAAAGGAGGATAGACAATGTCTTTAATAATTTTTTGAGCTATAGTAATTAGGCGTAAGTTAGAAATGTAGATATTTTTACTTCTTTGTCCTAAGAGACTTTTAGCTGAGGGAAGAGTTTATTTATAAGTATTGAACCTTTAGAATTGATAGTAAAAAATTATACCGGATAATGAAGGTTCAAAATAACAAGTTAAACGGGGTGTATCTTTAAGAACTAATTGAGCAGTAAAATAACCAATTATGGAACCAATAAAGACATCACTACTCCAGTGTTTATCATCATTTAGTCGGGAACAGGAAGTTAGTATTGCTATGGTATAGGAAAGGGGAGGAACCCATTTATTTTCTTTATATTGCTCTGCAAAGATAGGTGCTAAACTCCAGACCAGTGTGGAATGAGCAGAAGGGAAAGAATCATTATGCAATGAAAAAGAACCTGTGCTCCAGAATTCTTTCCCTTCTTCTGTTTCAGGTCTTGGTCTTTGAGTTATAATTTTTAAAGATAAGGTTAAACCTTGAGCTAAAACTGCACTTTTTATACTCAACAATCCAGTTTCCACAGTTTTATCAGATTTAAGACAATAACCGGATAAAGTCATAACCCCTAAAGCAGGAAACATATATTTAGCATTACCCAAAACTTCAAATACCGTAAATATTTCATCCACTGACTCTATACGATTTCTTTGATAAAGGTCTCGTAAATATTCATCTTCCAGATAGAGCATTCCTCCTGTTAAAAGTAATCCACCTGCCTTCAGATAGTCATCTTTCGTCCAGTTAAAAGGAGCTGTGGCTCCCTTATAAATAGTGGAAGGATAAGAATATAGATATTCACTAAGATAAGGAATGGTCACTTCAGCTGATAAACTGGTTATAATCAACATCGCTAAGCTTATAAAGACAAGGAGATAAGATTTTTTCATCGTTAATTCCTGAATCTGGTAACTCTTATATTACCTTAATATAAATCAAAACTAATCAGGCAAGATAATTTTAACCCTTAATCAAATAAAGTTATATTAATAAAACTATGATTAGAACTGGATAGATAAGAAACCTTCCCTATTTGTCTATTTTCTGACTCTTCTCCTTTATGTTATGTTAAAATATCAATAAAGCTCAGACCATATATTTACAGTTAGAATAAATTATCCTTGGTCAAAAACAGATTAATTTTTTATCTTCTCTATTACCAAATTGGCAAGTATCACTCTTAATTTTGAAAATAAATTTGATAAGATAAAATAGCATACTATGATTCAGACAAAAAGAAGAAAAAAGATAAATAATCTTCACTATTATAACTCTAACTATTTCCTTGACTTTTAAATGCATTTCATTGAACTGGTTATAAATCTGAAATAAGGTAATATAGGATGAAATTATCGGATATAGTAAAGATACTGGATGCAGAAGTATTAACACCAGAGGTAAATCTGGATATAGAAGTTCCCTGTGCTTTTGCTTCTGATTTGATAAGTGATATATTGATGTGCACCAAAGAGCCAACTTTACTTCTCACAGGTTTGACCAATCAGCAGGTAATTCGCTTAGCGGATATGATTGATATTATTGGGATTGTATTTGTACGCGGAAAGAAACCACCAGCAGAAGTTATAGAGATGGCAAAAGAACGCAATCTTCCCTTAATTTGCACGAAAAACACGATGTACCGCTCCAGCGGTCTATTGTTTAATGCTGGATTACGCAGTTGCCGAATCTGAAATGGCGGAATATTGGTACATCCGCCCTGGATATGAAAAAGCTGTGCAAAAGCATTTTGAAAATCAGCAAGAACCTGAAGTAAGTCTGGAATCCTTGATTAGAGAAAAAGATTTTAATGAAGCAGGAAAGGGCTCTGCAGAAGTTAAAAATGTGTTAAAACGCCTCGGAATTGACCCTGCCATTCTAAGACGTATTGCTGTGGCTTCCTATGAAGCTGAGATTAATGTGGCAGCTCATTCGCTTGGTGGTGCTATGCTCAGTCATATATATCAGGATAGAATCCATATGATTTTTATGGATAATGGACCGGGCATTGCAGACATTGAACAGGCTATGATGCCGGGCTTTTCCACTGCTGATGAGATGGTTAGAGAACTTGGTTTCGGAGCTGGGTTAGGTTTGCCCAATATTCAGAAAAATGTTGATGCTCTCCATATTGTCTCAGAAGCAGGGGATAGCACTATGCTGGAATTTTTAATTTTCTTTAACGATAATGGACAATAAAGAATACTTTCATGCAGTTCACATCATAGAGGATAATTGCACGGGTTGCACATCCTGCGTTAGAGTTTGTGCCACGGAAGCTATCCGGGTGCGCAATCGTAAAGCTCATATAGATCCTGCGAGATGTGTAGATTGTGGTAACTGTATTGTTGCCTGCAAGTTTCACGCTATTATCCCACAAAGTGACCCTTTGGAATTAATAAATAAATTTAAATATAAAGTAGCCATAGTATCCACTTCCTACTTCGGTCAATTTTCGGAAGATATATCCTATGAGGTTGCCAAACAAGCTATTTATGAACTTGGCTTTGATCAGGTGGAAGAAGAGGCAATGGTGACTGATTTTATGATTCAGATGATACGGGATTATGTCCGTAAACATAGAGATAAAAGACCAATCCTTTCCAGTAATTGTCCCACGGTAGTAAGATTAATCCAGTTAAAATTTCCCTCATTACTACCCAATATCTTCCAAATTGAAGCTCCAATGAGTATCTTAACTCGCTATCTGAGAGATAAGATACAAAAAGAGAAAGGATTAAAAGAAGATGAGATTGGCATCTTTCTCATAGTTCCTTGTCCTGCTCATGTTACCGCTGTCCACCAACCTGAAGGTGCGTATAAGCATTTGCAGGATGGTGCTTTTGCCATAAGTATGATTTATGGTAAAGTGCACGAACATATTAAAAGACTCCAGAATCAACCTACCCCTGATATTGTCACCTATCCTAAAGGTCTAACCTGGGCTCTTTCTGGTGTTCAAGCTGACCTGGTTGATTGCGAAGATATCCGCGCTCTCTCAGTTAATGGCATAGACAATGTGATTGAGATACTTTCTCGGGTTGAAGACCATTATTTAGACCAGTATGACTATATCGTGCTTCGCAGTTGCACCAATGGTTGTGTGGGTGGATTTTTTAATGTGGAAAATCCTTTTGTGGCAATGAGCAGAATCAAGAAAATGATAAAAGAAGGAAAAGATACACCGACAGATTTAAGTGAATTGGAACTGCTCTATAAAGCAGGAGAATTTGCTGTGGCACCTCTTTCTCCTCGTCCTATAATGGAACTGGATAAGGATATCAAAACGGCAATAGTCAAAATGAAACAATTAAATGAAATTCTGACCACACTACCTGGTTTAAATTGCTGTGCCTGTGGTTCTCCCAGTTGCTATGCTTTAGCAGAAGATATAGTGCAGGGTAAAGCCACGATTGATGATTGTCTGGTTCTGCTCAAACGTCATACCTTAGAAAACATTCAAGACGATATCTTAAAGAAAAATAAATCCAAGGAATAGACTAATGCCTCGTTTATCAGAAATACAGGATTTAATAGAAGGAACTAATCTCACACCTGAGATTGACCCCACTCAAATTGAAATCACCGGCGGATATGCTGGTGATATGCTTAGTGATGTTATGGGTTCTGCTAAAAGTGGTCAAGCCTGGATAACTATTATGAAGCACTTGAACATTGTTGCAGTAGCTTCTTTAGTTGGCATTCCTGCCATTATCCTGTCCAAAAGTAACATTCCTGAAGCAAGTGTTTTAGAAAAAGCTGTCACAGAACAAATCTGTATTCTTTCCAGTCCGAAAGATACTTTCACCATTGCTGGTATACTTTACAAATTGCTCAATCCTGATTTTTAAAATGCGATGGTTTACTGCAGATCTTCATTTACATTCTGTGCTTTCTCCTTGTGGAGGCTTGGAAATGTCTCCACGAGACCTTATTGCTCAAGTAAAAAGAAAGGGAATTGATTGGATGGCTATTACTGACCACAATTCCCTGGCAAACTGTTCTGCTTACGCATCTGTGGCTGCAAGAGAAGGTGTTCATTTTACCTGGGGTGTGGAAGTGCAAACTGCTGAAGAAATACATCTTCTCATCTATTTTGATTCTTCAGAGAAGGGGAAAGAATTTGGAGAACTGCTTTATGACTCATTACTTTCCTTAGAGAATAATCCAGATTTTTTTGGAGACCAGGTTATCATTGACGAAAATGAAAATATTTTAGGAATGGAACCTAAAGCCTTAATAAATTCATCCATCTGGGATTTAAATACCATGGTTGAAACTGCACTTAATTTTGGGGGATATTGTGTTCCGGCTCATATAGATGCTGAAGCCAATAGCATCATTAGTCAGCTGGGATTTATTCCTCCTTATCCTGAATTTGACCTTTTTGGCATCACTGCCAAAGCTAATCCAGAACAATTAGTTAACAGATATCCTTCCCTAAATGGAAAGGCATTTCTGCGCGCCTCAGATGCACATTATCTTTCCGATGTAGGTTCTGGAACGAGTAAAATTCTTGCTAACGAGCCTTCTGTCTATGAATTAGCTCAAGCAGCTTTAAGGGCAGAAGGCAGAAAAATTGAAGTTTAAAAAAAATATATAGAATAGGAGGAGTTAATGACTCCCATAAGTCCGCAGGATAATGCTCTTTACGAGCGTTTGAAAGAGGTTATTGAAGCAACTAAGAGTATGCGCAATCCTCTAATTGAAGTGTTGCGTCAGGCACAAGATATTTTTGGCTATTTACCTATTGAAGTACAGGAATTTATTGCTCAAGAAATGAATGTTCCTGCCAGTAAAATCTATGGCGTAATCACCTTCTACAACTATTTCACGATGAAGCCTCGGGGCAAATATACCATCAACCTTTGTATGGGGACGGCTTGTTATGTGAAAGGTGCACCTCGTCTGGCACAAATGATGGAAGAAGAGCTCGGGGTGAAAGTTGGAGAAACTACTGCTGATGGTCGTTTTACCCTTAGTGCCGTAAGATGTGTTGGGGCTTGTTCTCTTGCTCCGGTCTTTGTTATAGGAGAGGACACTTATGGGCGAGTAGATACCCGAGACAAGATGTCGGCAATTTTAAAACGCTACGAATAGGCAATATAATGCAAGATATCTCTCTGCATCTACTGGATATTATAGAAAACTCCGTCCGCGCTAACGCTAAGAACATTCAAATCCGGGTCATTAAAGATTCCAATACTAATTACTTACGATTAATAGTTAGTGATGATGGCATCGGAATGGATCCGGATACTTTAGTTAAGGCACAGGACCCTTTCTTTACCAGTAAAACTGAAAGAGAAAAAAAGGTAGGACTGGGAATTCCTCTATTAAAACAAAATGCAGAACTCTGTAATGGCTCTTTCCTAATCACAAGTGAACCAGGAAAAGGCACAGTTTTATCTGCTGAATTCCAGCTTGACCACATTGATAGAATGCCCCTCGGAAATTTAAAAGAGACTCTCCTTTCCGCTATTGTGGGTCATCCGGAAGTCAATTTTAGCATCATTTTAACTGCTCTGGATAAGGATAAGGAAAAATCTTTCCATTTTGAAACCGCTCCCATCAAGGAAGAATTGGGGGATATACCTCTCACCTATCCAGATGTTATTAAATATCTTGAACAATCTTTAAATGAAGGAATACAAATAACAAATATGGAGGATGTCTGATGAAAACTCTGGCAGACCTTAAAAAAATTCGTGAAAAAGCCCAGGAAGAGATGAAACTTCGTGACGGAAAAGTTCGCATTAAGATAGTCGTTGGAATGGGAACTTCTGGCATCGCTATGGGTGCCCGTGAAGTTATGAAGACTTTCCTGGAAGAAATCTCTAACCGTAATCTAACTGATGTGCTGGTCACTCAAACGGGTGAAAAGGGTTTATCTTCTATGGAACCCGTGGTTGATGTGATTGAAGAAGGCAAACCTAAAGTCACTTATGGCAATATGACACCCGAAAAAGCCAGAAGAGTGGTGGTTGAACACATTGTAAACGGTAGAGTGGTCTCTGATTATGTAGTTGCTACAGGCGATTGAGGGGAGGTTATTGAATGTCTCTCAAACGCATAGACCTGCTGATTTGTTGTGGTTCTGGCTGCATCTCAGCAGGATCTCTAAAAGTTAAAGAACGCTTCCTGGAAATACTGGCTGATAAAGGTATCTCCAACGAAGTAAATATTATTGAAACTGGCTGTATGGGTCCCTGTGATTACGGTCCAGTGCTGGTGGTATATCCCGAAGGGGTATTTTATAAATCAGTTAAGCCAGAAGATGTAGAAGAGATTGTTACCGAACATTTCCTCAAAGGTAGACCAGTTCAACGCTTAATGCTACGCGAAGAGGAAAGACTTGTCTCTTCTCAAAAGGAAATCCCTTTCTACCGTAAACAGGTTAAAGTGGCATTAGCCAATTGCGGATTTATCAATCCTGAAAGTCTGGAAGAATACATTGCTACTGGTGGTTATGAAGCTCTGGGAACTGTCCTAACCACAATGAATCCTCAGCAGGTAATTGATGTGGTCAATGCATCAGGTTTGCGTGGTCGTGGTGGTGGTGGTTTTCCCACTCATATAAAATGGCAACTAGTACATGATGTGGAATCAGACGAAAAATATATCATTTGTAATGGTGATGAAGGAGACCCAGGCGCTTTTATGGACCGATCAATCCTGGAAGGAGACCCTCATAGGGTCATTGAAGGAATGATGATTGGTGCCTATGCCATTGGTGCTACTAAAGGCTTCTTCTATATTAGAGCTGAATATCCTTTGGCAATAAAACGCATCCGCAATGCCATAAAACAGGCTAAAGAAGCTGGCTTGATGGGAGAAAATATCTTCGGTTCAGATTTTTCCTTTATAGCAGAGGTCAGAACCGGTGCTGGTGCTTTTGTCTGTGGTGAAGAAACTGCTCTCATTCAATCCATTCAAGGAGAACGCGGAAATCCTACTCCTAAGCCACCTTATCCAGCAGTTAAAGGTCTCTGGAATAAACCTACGGTAGTGAATAATGTAGAAACCTTTGCTAATATCCCCACCATTTTTCTTAAAGGAGCAGATTGGTTTGCTTCTATGGGAACAGAGACCAGTAAAGGCACCAAAGTATTTGCTCTAACGGGCGATGTTAATAATACTGGTCTGGTGGAAGTCCCTATGGGAATAACACTGAGAGAATTAATATTTGATGTGGGTGGCGGAATGGCTAATGGACATGAATTCAAAGCAGTTCAGCTGGGAGGTCCTTCCGGTGGCTGTTTACCTCGTGAACATTTAGATGTCCCAGTAGATTATGAAACCTTAAAAGAACGCGGGGCAATGATGGGTTCCGGTGGCGTCATCGTGATGAATGACCAGAAATGTATGGTCAATGTTGCCAAGTTCTTCATAGGTTTCTGCGTGGATGAATCTTGCGGTAAATGTTCACCCTGTCGCATTGGCTTGAAACATATGTATGATATTCTGGACCGGATAACGAAAGGTGAAGGAAAAGATGGAGACATTGAGGAATTGCAACATCTGGGTGAGACCATCAGTAGACTTTCTCTTTGCGGTTTAGGTCAAACTGCTCCCAATCCCGTTCTTTCTACTATCCGTTATTTCCGTGAAGAATATGAATCACATATTAAGGACCACTCCTGCCAGACCAAAGTATGCACCGATTTATTCCATTTTATGATAGATAAAGACCGTTGTATCGGTTGTTCTCTTTGTGCTCGCAAGTGTCCTGTTTCCTGCATTACTGGTTCACGAGAAGAAAAATACACCATTTCCCAAACAGAATGTATAAAATGCGGAAATTGTCAGGATGTCTGTCCCGTAAAGGCTATTGATCGCATCCCAGGAATGCATCCTGAGGTGCTAAAACAAATTCAAGAACAACAAAATATCTCTATAGAAGAATAAGGAGTCCTCTATGTATAAAGAAATATGTGAAAAATATGCTCCTGAAAAACATAATCTTCTCTACATCTTGCACGATATTCAAGACCACCATCCTCAACACTATATTTCTGAAGAAGCTGTGCAAGTGGTTGCAGAATATCTTAATATTCCCACCAACCATATCTATGGAGTGCTCACTTTCTACACAATGTATAGCACCAAACCTCGCGGAAAGAATATCATCCGTCTTTGTGAATCACCACCCTGCTATGTTAAAGGTTCAACTAACATCTTGCGTAAGTTGAAAATGCTGCTTGGTGTTAATACTGGTGAGACTACGAAAGACGGTATGTTCACGCTGGAACTTTGTGCTTGCCTTGGTGTGTGTGGAAATGCACCGGTTATGATGATTAATGAAGATGTATATGGTGACCTCACGGAAGAAAAAGTAGAAGAGATAATAGATAAAATCAGAAGGGGGAACCAATGAAATTCTATCGCAATCATATCCTCGTCGGAATCAGTGAAGCTTCTTTGCTGGCTGGTGCAGAAGAATTTATCAAAGAACTGCGCAAAGAACTGGCTAAATATGACCTTCAGGATGAAATAAATGTCCTGGAAACAGGTCCTTTAGGCTTTTTTGGCAAAGGAATTTGCCTCACTGTCTACCCTGAAAATATCACTTATCAAGATGTTAAGATAGAAGATATCCCGGAATTGGTGGAAGAACACTTCCTGAAAGGAAGACCAGTTAAGCGCTTGATGCTTGATACCACTGGAAAATATAAACCACGTTTGAACTATGAAAACCGCATTGTGCTTCGTAATTCTGGGGTTATTGACCCAGAAAATATAGAAGAATACATTGGCGTCGGTGGTTATGAAGCTTGGGAAAAAGCTCTTACTCAGATGAAACCTGAAGAAATCGTCAATGAAGTAAAAGAATCTGGTCTGCGTGGTAGAGGTGGAGCTGGCTTTCCTACTGGAGTAAAATGGAGTTTTACTGCACCCTTACAAGTCCCCCAAAAATATGTGGTCGTTAATGCTGATGAAGGCGAACCAGGCACTTTTAAGGACCGTCTAATTATGGAAGGAGACCCTCATCAACTCTTAGAAGGAGTGATGATTTGTGCTCGTGCTGTCGGTGCCACTAAAGCATACATCTATATCCGTGGTGAATATAAACTCTGCATAGAACGCTTGCGTAAAGCTATCACTCAAGCTTATGAATATGGTCTGCTGGGCAAAAATATCTTTGACTCCGGTTTTGACCTGGATATAGATATCAAAATCGGTGCGGGAGCTTATGTGTGCGGTGAAGAAACCGCTCTAATTGAATCTCTGGAAGGAAACAGAGGAAATCCACGCTGGAAACCTCCTTTCCCTGGAGTTCAAGGACTTTGGAAAGCTCCCACCGTAGTAAATAATGTGGAGACCCTGGCAAATGTTCCCTTCATAATTAAAAATGGCGCAGATGCTTTTAAAGCTCATGGAACACCTCAATCAACTGGAACAAAGGTTTATACCATTCTGGGGGATGTCACTTATCCTGGACTCTGTGAGGTGGATATGGGGACTCCTTTACGTACTATCATCAATGAATACGCTGGTGGTATGAAAAAGGGCTTCCGCTTTAAAGCTGCTTTAGTAGGTGGTGCTGCGGGTGTGCTTTTACCGGAAAGATTGCTGGATGTGAATATGGACTTTGCCAGCCTCAATGAATATGCAGCAGTTCTGGGTTCTGGAGCTATTCTGGTGCTCAATGAACATCAAAGCATAGTAGATTTGCTCTGGTCTATCCTTCGTTTCTTCCGTCACGAATCCTGCGGAAAATGTTCAGCTTGTCGTAATGGTTGTCAACAGCTCTATGACCTCATCACCAAAATTAAAAAAGGCGAAGGCACAATGGAAGATGTAGACCTTATGCTAACCATTGCAGAGACAATGTATGCCACCAGTTTCTGTGCCTTAGGTCAATCTCCTGTAATGCCCGTGCGTTCTGCCATTGAAAACTTTGGTGACGAATTCCAAGAAATAACAAAAAGATAAAACATAAAGAGGACTTAAGATATGGCTAAAACTGTAAATATCTGGTTAGATGGTAAGCATCTGGAAGTGCCCGATACTATGACCATCATTGAAGTAGCAGACCAAAATGAAGTATATATTCCCAGGCTCTGTTATCATCCTGATTTACCTCCAACTGCTAATTGTGGAGTTTGTGTGGTAGAACTTGGGGGAAATCCTACTCCAAAAAGAGCCTGTTGCACTCCAGTTTCGGAAGGTATGAAAATAGTTACAAACTCTAAGAAATTGCGTGCTTATCGCAAAACATTGGTAGAGATGATTCTCTCCAATCACGATGTTAGCTGCCCCAGCTGTGTGGCAAATAATAAATGTGAACTCCAGTCTCTGGCAAATAATCTGGGTGTAGATTCTGATGCTCTTCCCAATATCCTGGAGAAAAAACCGGTGGATGAGAGCTCTCTTTCCATTATTAGAGATATCAATAAATGCATTGCCTGTGGCCGTTGCGTCAATGTGTGCAATGAAACTCAAACCGTCTATGCCTTGACTTTTGCCAATCGTGGTATAGACACCCATATTGATACTGCATTCAGTCTCGGAATGGCAAATAGCCCTTGCGTGAATTGCGGTCAGTGCACAGTTTATTGTCCCACAGGTGCTTTGCGTGAACGTAGCGAACTGGATGCTGTTTGGGAAGCAATCCTTGACCCGGATAAACATGTTATCGTGCAAGAAGCTCCTTCCATTCGCGTGTCCTTAGGAGAAGAATTTGGAATGCCGCTGGGCTCAGTCACACCTAAAAAGATGTATGCAGCCTTGCGTAGAATCGGTTTTGATAGCGTGATGGACACCAATTTCACCGCTGATTTAACCATTATGGAGGAAGGAACGGAATGCGTTAATAAACTTAAAGCCGGAGAAAAAAGACCCCTGATAACTTCCTGTTCTCCAGGCTGGATTAAGTTTATGGAAACTTATTATCCTGATCTGGCAGATTGCGTTTCTACGGCAAAATCTCCTATGAGTATGTTTGGTGTCCTTGCTAAAACCTACTATGCTCAAGAAAATAACATTGACCCAGCTAAGATTGTCTCTGTAGCTATAATGCCTTGCACTGCTAAAAAATTTGAAGCGCGTCGTCCTGAATTAAGAGATTCTGGTTATCAGGATACGGATTATGTGCTCACTACGCGTGAATTTATCCGGATGATTAAAGAAGCCGGAATAGATTTTGCCAATCTTCCGGAAGAGGAACCTGATAAAGGAATGAGCTTCTATTCAGGTGCGGGCACTATTTTTGGCGCTACCGGTGGTGTGATGGAAGCTGCTATCCGTTCTGCTTACTATCTGGTCACGGGAAAAGACCTGGAAAATGTAGAAATTCAAGGAGTCCGTGGCTTGGAAGGTGTTAAAGAAGCAAGTGTAGAGATTCCCGGTTTTGGAAATGTTAATGTTGCCGTGGCTCATGGTTTATCCAATGCCAGAAAAGTCCTGGATAGAGTGAGAGAAGGTCTTGCTACTAAAGGTGAATCTCCCTGGCACTTTATTGAAATTATGGCTTGTCCTGGCGGTTGTGTCGGTGGTGGTGGTCAACCCTATGGTAATGATATCGCTTCTCGTGCCCGAAGAGGACTGGCTCTGTATGAAGAAGATCGCAGTCTCCCTGTGCGTCAATCGCATAGGAATCCCGAAGTGCTAAAAGTATATGAAAAATTCTTAGGTGCACCAAACTCACCTCTTGCCCTGAAACTTCTCCATACCTACTACTTTAAACGCTCTGTAACTAACGGTCAGGTGGTAGAACAGGTAACACATAAACATCAATAACCCTCATACAAATCAACTAAGATAACCAGGCGGGAACTAATTTTCCCGCCTTTTTCTTCTTTACAAAAATAATCTGTTGTCTCCTTTGGGGACTAATCTTACCCAGAATAGAACTTTTAAGAAAGCAGGATAATGAAACTCTGTCAATAAACAAAGGCATCTCTATTCAACTTAATAACTTTATCTTTATCTTGTTCTCGCAATTTAAAAATCCAACCTCTTTTATGTAATTCAGTCTTGCCATTATCCTTGCACCCATATAAGTTCTGTAATTCTTGTAACTCATTGAATTATATGAGAAACCACTCTTTCTTTACTATCCCCTAACTCCCTCTTTACAAAATAGACAAGAAAGAGCTAAGGGAGAGCTAAGATAGACCTCGTAATTTATTAATATTTAGTAAGTTATATAACCACCGACAATAAAAGCTCATAAGTTTATATCTTGCAGAAGAATACAAACTATTCCCGTTGCCTTTTTTCATATACTAATAGACACTATTTTTTGACTTAAAGTATAACTGAAAATAATTAAAAAGCAGAAAACCCCTATATTAAGCAACCGTAACTGCTAAAGTTCATTATTTTATCTTCTGTTATAGGAGTTTTTGAAAATTTTTTACCATTTTATAAAATATATCATACTGATTTTTCAATAAGTTATGTATATTAGCCTATAAAATACTCACATATAGTAAAGAAAAAACTTGACAAATAATACATATTTGTATTTTGAAAAACATAGATAAGAGTTATTGATATATTATAAAAACTTGTTTAACTCATAAGACCTAAGAGATTAAAAAAAGGTAGCAGATATGAAGAATCAAGTATTGTTTTCTATATTTAAAAATAAGATAAGGAGGAAAAAAGAAAAAAGTAGGTTTTTTATAGGAAAAGAAAGATGTATATCTAATATCCCACAAAATTCATATTATCAAACCATCGTAAATATCCCCGCAGCTTATAATTTTAGTTGCTATTATCCTCAAAATCTTCCATCTTCGCAAATAGGAAAGCAGGTTAAAGAAATATTAAAACCCTTGAACCTTGCTTTAATTAAACTATTCAAACCTAAACTAACTTTTTCCTAAAAATAATTAAAAAGGAGTTTAATGAAATGAAAAAATTTACATTATTCTTTGTAATGCTAATAGCGATATTGGCACTATCTACTCTGGGATTTGCTGATACGGTACAAATAGGTGAGGGAACAGCTACTACTTCATATTTACCTATTTATGCTAGTTATGGATATACCTATTCTCAACAAATCTATCTTCAAACCCAGATAAATAAGAGTGGGGAAATTACCAAGCTCAGATTCTTCTATGTCTCTGGTGCTATCGCAAGTTCCAAAGATTGGGTTATTTATATGGGACATACCACCAAGACCACATTTTCTTCTACTACAGATTGGGTGCCTTTAACTAATCTAACTCAGGTTTTTGCTGGTGATGTTTCCAGTTATCTTCCACCAGCTAATAACTGGATGGAGATTCCTTTAACTACACCTTTTAATTATAATAACACAGATAATCTGGTTATTGCTGTAGATGAAAATACTTCCGGTTATGCTTCTATGACTTGGGGAGCTTTTACCAGCGGCGATAATACGGGAATATATTATCGTAGTGATGGTACAAATCCAAATCCGGCATCTCCTCCTACGGCATCTGGTAGAACAAATTCTATAAATCGTATTCAACTGACGTTCCCCAATACTTCTGCACCCTTAGCACCCACTTTATTAGCTCCAGCAAATGGTAGCTGGGCATTTACAAATGATATTTTATCCTGGACTCCAACCCTAGGAGCAGGGGATGCTAATGCTTATGATGTATATTTGGGCACTTCCTCCAATCCACCCTTAGTAAGTAGCAATCAAACTGCAACCACTTATACTCCTACTTTAGTAGCTGGAAATACTTACTATTGGAAGGTGGTTGCCAAAAATGAGATTGGAAGTACATCAAGTGATATCTGGAATTTCAAAACACCGACTGCCACTCAATTAGCAGAAGGTTTTACAAATACCACTTTCCCTCCTGTAGGTTGGATTTCTCCGGCAACTTCCTGGACCCGCGCTACCGATATTTACTATTCTGCACCAGCTTCAGCAAAATGTGGATATACAAGTGGTACTTGGTGGCTGGTTACACCTAAATTAAGCCCTACAAATGATAATCATACTTTATCATTCTGGTATAGAGATTTTTCATCATCTAGTAGTTACGATTATACAAGTGAATATACTTATGTATTAGTTTCAAATTCTACTGACTTCTCAGCTTCTTCTCCTATTTGGACTGGTGATTATCAGACTTTTACCACTGATTGGCAACAAGCAACTATAGATTTGAGCTCTTATATTAATACAAATATCTATATCGCTTTCAAGCATATTGCTACAGGTGGTAACTATCGATATATTGACAATGTTTTTGGACCTGATATAACTCCCGAAGCTCCAGGTCCAGTAACTCTTACCTCACCACCTAATGGAGCGACAATGGTAAGTATCCAACCTACTTTTACCTGGACTGCTCCTACTTCCGGTGGTGTTCCCACTGGATATAAGGTCTATTGTGATACCAACAATCCCCCGACTACAGAGATTGCTGATGTAACCGGCTTAACTTATACTGCCACAGTCCCCTTACTTAATAATACACAATACTATTGGACTGTTAAAGCGTATAATACCGCCGGTGAGTCAACTGCTCCTACTCCCTTTAGTTTTACTACTATAGAGCAAGGTTATACTCTTATTGGGTCAGGAACATCCTCTCAACGTCAGCCCTTTGGAATTTACTATGGTTATGAACGCTCTGCTGCTTTATACACTAATGCTCAAATTGGTGGCTATGGTATATTAGATAAGGTTGCCTGGAATTGTGCTACTTCTAATCCTGCTTCTGTACCATATAAGATTTATGCTATGCAAACAACTGATACTGCTCTTACTGCTATGACCTGGGCTGCTTTTACTGCAAGTGCAACGCTGGTAGACGAGGGAACTCACATCTTTAATACTACTGGCTGGCATCTTTTTGAACTTGATACACCATTCCCATATACTTCTGGTAATTTAATCATTGCCGTGGAAACCAATTATGGAGGAGGTGGTACAACTTCTTATCCTAATTTCTATTATACTACAGGAGCAACCGCGAGCCATCAATACTGGAATGCAGATAACACACCCCCTACTGGAAACGGGAGTATCAATGCAAGTCTACCTAATATAATGTTACATTTATCTGAATTACCAGCAAATCCTGTTATTAGTGTTGCGCCCTCCAGTTGGGATTTTGGTCAGACATTGATTAATACTACCAAAACTAAAGACTTTACCATTAGTAATACTGGTGGTGGAACTCTTAGTATATCTTCCATAACTATAGCAGGAGATTATTATACTTTACTTAGCAATCCTGCGCCGGTTGATCTCACAACAGGTCAAACTGCTACTTTCACTGTTGAATATGCCCCTACTGCAGCTGGAACTCACAATGGCACTGTAACTATAACTGATAATCGTGGCACAACAGTTGTTGATTTAAGTGGTCAATGTTATGATCCAACTATTTACAATTTCCCCTACACAGCGGGAGATTTTGAAAATAATGGTGCCTTGCCACCAAATTGGGTTGCCTCAGAAGGTGTACCTGGAGCCTCTTATCATTGGTCAGTGAGCACAGGTGCAGCACATGGACCTTCATCTCCTCATTCAGGAACATATTTTGGTTGGTTATATTGCTATTTAGCTTCTACTACTTATAATCCCTATTATTTGACTACACCGCCTATTGCACTAAATTCCATACCCAAGAGATTAACCTACTGGTATTGGATTGGAACTGATACTTATACCAATCCTCTCTTTGTAGAAATTTCTACTGATAATCAGGCAACATGGACAACTCTCTATACCCATTCCAATGCTTCTAATACGCTTGCCTGGTATCAAAATACGATAAGCTTAGCATCCTATACTTCTCAAACGGTTTATCTTCGTTTCAAAGGTATGAGTAATTTTGGGACCGGAATGACAGATTTAGGGCTTGATGACATCGTAATAGAAGAGATCCCTCAAGATCCTGTTTTCCATTATACTCCTACCAGCATTAATTTTGGAGAAGTAGCTCACGGTGTCCAAATCGGTCCTAAATATGTTACAGTAACTAACAATGGTGGAGGTAATTTAAATATTAAACCTGCTGATTTGACACTCTTTGGTGATAACTATCAGGAATTCTCTTACACTTTCAGTGAAGTTAATTTAGGACCGGGCCAATCTACCAATATCCCCATCTATGTTACAGCAACCACGGTAGGTCCTATTTCTGCTACTTTACGGATAACCTACAATGGAAATAATTATGATGTAGCTTTAAGTGCTACAGGCTTGCCAGCTGGATTAGTTGTTATTGGAACGGGAACTGAAGATCTTAGTTTACCTATTGAACCTGCATATGGATATAGCTACAGTCAAAGCATATTCCTGCAAAGTGACATTCAGATAGCCAATAGGTATATTGATAAAATATCATTTTACTGGTATGCTGATGTTGATGCTACTAATAGTGATGAGTGGACAATATATATGGCAAATACAGATTTAACTGAATTTGCTGATGAAAATTCATGGGTAACTGAAGGACTTACTCAAGTATTTAGTGGGCAAGTAGATTTAAGTGCAGGAGAAAGATGGATAGAAATCACACTGGATACTCCTTTCTATCATAATAATCAGAATCTGATAATTGCAGTAGATGAAAATACTGAGGGTTATTACTACGATTATTATTATGATTATTATTTTTATTGCACTTCTACTGGAGCTAAAGGATATCGTAGTATACTTTATTATGATGATTATACTAACCCTGCTCCTGCTAATCCCCCAACTGCTAATAATACTATTACCGGTTTCCCTAATCTGAAGTTACAATTCCAAGAAGAGCAACCGCCACTACCAGTAGAACTCACCACATTTACTGCGGTAATAAGTTCTGATAATTTGGTAGAAATCAACTGGATCACTCAAACTGAGACCGGAATGGTGGGCTATTATATCTACCGTTCTACGAGTGAAACTCTGGATAATGCCATTGCCGTAAGTGATATGATTGAAGCTCTCAATACTGCAGAACAGCATACCTATAAGTTCATTGATAGTGAAATCTATGAGTCAGGAACTTATTATTATTGGTTACAGAGTGTAGAAATGGGTGGAACTGTTAGTTTCTATGGTCCTGTCTCGGTTTATTATACCAGTGCTCAGGACAATCCTATTCCGGAAATACCCAAAGTGACAGAGCTAAGATCCATCTATCCGAATCCTTTTAATCCAGTTGCTTATATACCTTATAGTCTGGCAGAAGCATCGGATGCTCATTTCTACATCTATAATGTCAAAGGACAGCTTTTGCGTCATATCTATGTCGGACCTAAGAACCCAGGTTACTATCAAATTAGCTGGGACGGCAAAGATATTAATGGCAAAGCATGTGGTAGTGGTGTCTATTATATTATTATGAAGGCTGGTAAACAGACCTTCCAACATAAAGCGGTGTTAATGAAATAAACTCCTTTTTAATAATAGCTAAAGACCCGGCTTTCTATGCCGGGTCTTTTATTTATTATTCGGTAAGATATCCTACCTAACCATATAAATTTTAACCTTAAATAGAACATTGTAAATAAAAAGAACTATCGGTTCTGGTAGTTGAGAACTTCTATCCAATTGATTAAGATATCTTAATATTTTTATCCTCGTTTCATCTGGTAAAAAAATAATGCACCTCATTAAGATTTTATGAGATGGATTTATTATAATAAAGAGTGAAAAAATCTTTTCTCCTACCTTTTATCTTCTCTCGCTTATTAATTTCTTAACCATTGTTAATTACCAGATATGCAATAAGATTTAAATTTGAAATAAAATATTGAGAGCACCTCAAGAAAAAAACTTGACAAATAACACATACTTTTAATTTGTTAAATATGTGATTTGAGTTATTAATATAATATAAAAACTTGTTTAACCCATAAGACCTAAGAGAGTAAAAAAGGTGACAGGTATGAAGAATCAAGTATTGTTTTCTATATTTAAAAATAAGACAAGGAGGAAAAAAGAAAAAAGTAGGTTTTTAGTAGGAAAGGAAAGATGTATATCTTATATCCCACAAAATTCATATTATCAAACCATCGTAAATATCCCCGCAGCTTATAATTTTAGTTGCTATTATCCTCAAAATCTTCCATCTTCGCAAATAGGAAAGCAGGTTAAAGAAATATTAAAACCCTTGAACCTTGCTTTAATTAAACTATCCAAACCTCAACTAACTCTCTAAAAAAAAATTAAAAAGGAGTTTAATGAAATGAAAAAGCTTACTTTACTACTCATTACTTTAGCCTTATTTACCCTTGCCTTTGCTGATATTTATACCATAGGAACCGGAACATCAACAAGTGGTTTATGCCCGTTTTATGGATACTATGATTATAGCTGGAGCAAGGCTATCTGGACAGCAGCAGAATTAACTACAGCTGGAGTACCTGCCAATACTCCAATAACAGGCATAGGTTTTTATGTGGGTAATACCCCTTCCAATTACACAATGTTGGATCAACGCATATATGTTAGGACCACGACTCTAACATCATATGGCACAGCTCAAGATGAAACGGGAACGGGATATCCAAATCCAGCTTATTTTTTACCTCTTTTCCAGGGAAATCTTACTTATAATGGAGGTGGTTGGCATTATATTATGTTCACGACACCCGCTACTTGGGATGGAACTTCAAATCTGGAACTACTGTTTGAAAATTGGGATGGTGAATATGTTTCAGGTTATCCTACTTTCCGTTATACATCTACCTCACCAAACTATATGATGGTATATAAATATCAGGATGATTCTTTCCCAGCAGTTGCAGGAATAAGCAGTTATAATCGTCCCAATGTAGCCATAATTACTCCATCAACCACTCCCCCCGAAGCACCTGTTCTAAGTTTACCTTTAGATGGAGCTACAGGTGTAAGTATTACTCCAACCTTATCCTGGACTGCTCCTACAAGTGGTTCTATTCCTACAGGATATAAAGTTTATTTAGGAGTGAGTACACCTCTTACAACACCATTTGCTGAAACCACTACTCTTAGTTATACTGTTCCTTCCGCTAATGCGCTTCAGTATAATACCACCTATTTCTGGACAGTGAGTGCTTATAATGAAAATGGAGATGGACCTCAAGCTCCTGTAAGAAGCTTCACTACAATGCTTGATCCTACCATCTACACTATGCCCTATACTGAAAGTTTTGAAGAAGGTAACACAGATGGCTCAACCAATATTGCCAACTGGACTCAAGCTGTAGGTCCTGAATTTACTGGTAGATATTGGACTGCGAATTCTTCTCAAACTACTTATAATAGAACTCCCAGAACAGGCTCTTTTAATGTAACCTTGCAATATAATGGAGCTGCCTGGTTATTCCGTCCTGTAAGTTTGATCGGTGGAACCGCTTACGAATTTGAAGCTTATGCTCGTCAAGATGGTGCAATAAGTACTGATGCTACTTTAGGTCTTTATTATGGAACTGAGCCTACTATAGCTGCTATGACTCCCATAACTGGTCAAGTCGGTCTGGTTAATGGAGACTATCAGAGAATATATGGTCTGTTTACTGCTCCTACCACGGGAATATATTATTTGGGAATTAAAGGCTGGATTAATATTAATCCCTGGTACATAAGTTTAGATGATGTAACAATAAGGGAAGCACCAGCAGAACCTATATTTAGCTATAGCCCCACTTCCATAAATTTTGGCTTCCTAATGCAAAATATCCCCTCTATCCCCAGAAATGTTATAGTTTCAAACAATGGCGGAGGAACTATACATCTTGAAAGTAGTGACATCACTATAATTGGTCCCCATGCGGCAATGTTTTCCTTTGATCCAGCAAATCTCCCTGTTGACTTAACAGCAGGACTATCAGTAATAATTCCTGTTACTGCTACAGTTACCACTGAGGGTCCAGTTAGTGCTACCTTGAGAATAACCTATAACGAAACAAACTATGATGTTGCTCTTTCAGCAGAAGGTTTATCTGAAGCAACTGTGATAATAGGGACAGGGACAGAAGATCTTTCACTTCCCATAGAACCTTATTACGGTTATTCCTATAGTCAGAGTATCTTTCTACAAAGTGAGATAAATATGACTGATAGGGCAATTGAAAAGATATATTATTATTGGAATGGTGCTGCTGCTACGGTTAATAGTAATAACTGGACTGTTTATATGGGACATACTTCAAATACCAGTTTTGATTCCGGAACTTCATGGATACCGTTATCTGAACTAACCGAAGTTTTTTCCGGAATAGTTACTCTTCCCGATGTGGAAGGATGGATTGAAATAGTACTTACTACTCCATTCACCTACAATAATGCATATAATTTAGTTATCGCAGTAGATGAGAATGCAGATTTATACGATAGTTATAATGAATACTTCTATTGTACAAGTGAACTTAAAACTAACCGCAGCATTCGTTATTATAGTGATGGGACAAATCCTGATCCTGCAGCTCCTCCTACCGGTACCCCAGTTGCTGGATACCCTAATGTTATGTTAAAATTCCAGGAAGAGACACCTCCTCCATTACCTGTTGAATTATCCAGCTTCACTGCTGTTCTTACGAATGACTTCTATGTGCAACTGACTTGGGTTAGCCAGACTGAGACAAATCTTAGTGGATATCGGGTATATCGTAATGAAGAGAATACTCTGAATAATGCTATCCTGATAACTCCCACTATGATTCCTGCTACTAACACCAGTCAGGAACATATCTATACCGTTGAAGATAGAGAAGTAGAGAATAATACCACGTATTACTACTGGTTGGAAAGTGTTGACTTCAATAACTCTCAGTTCCACGGTCCAGTAATTGTGACGGTTGAAGGTAATGTGCCTCCAGTACTTCCTGAAGTGACTACTCTGAACAACGCTTATCCTAACCCCTTCCGGGCTAATAATAGCACCAAGATAGAGGTAGGAATTAAAGCAGGTGAGTCAGGAACTTTGACTATTTACAATATTCGTGGAGAGATTGTTAAAGCCATAAAAGTCAATGAGGGTTATCATACCATTATCTGGGATGGAAAAGATAGCAAGGGTACCACCTGTGGCAGTGGAATCTATTTCTACAGATTGACTACTCCGAGCTTGAACCAGACCAAGAAGATGGTCATCGTCAAATAAACTCCTTTTTCGGATGCAATAAATAAACAAAAAGACCCGGCTTTCTATGCCGGGTCTTTTTTTGGCAATATGAGTCTTGGATCTTCACTTTGTAAAATTAGTTATAAGGGTCTTCCCCCTTTTAAAGCAGGTAAATTCTTTTTTAGCCTGAAACCCATTTAAGATATGAACAATCTAATAACTCTGCTTTTCATTCAGCAAATAATAAGGATTGAGAGGGGAACTGCGTACGCATAATTATAGGATAAACTTTTAAATGCTACTCACACTTTATCTAATCATTATCTCTCAAGAACCTATATGAATTATACTATTACAAAAAGTTAGATTACTCAAAAAATGTTAAAACCTTGCATTTGCTTGGTAGTTGAGGACCTCTGTCCACCATTAATGCAATCTACCCATCCAGGGATGGGATTTTCTCCATCCGGCTTCACTTTTATATTTAACATAATAAATTTTGAGGTCTGCCTGAGACTTGTATTTAGTTATTTTTATTTTAATATCTGCTGAACTTCTATATTTTTCAAAGTACCAGATTTCATCCTTCCCTCTGGCTTCGGAACGATAAGGTGCCACATACACACATAAATCTGCTTGAGATTTATACGGAGCTATCCAGATTACCAAATCCGGTTTCCCACTGTCCATTACATAGACTGATCCAGCAAAACAGGTGAACCCCATTAATATCATTAATATGAGCAATAAAAGCTTTTTCATTATGCCTACCCTTTATCTCTCTTTTATCTTAATCCCTATAAATTTTTATTAGCTTCTCAATACTTTTTTTGTCAATGGATTTCTGAAGTCCCTGTTGAATTAAACCTGAACTTAATAACAGGAGAAAATACTTGACTAAGGATGGCTCTGGATATTCATAGAAATAATAAAATATTTTATACTAGGAAACATACAATGAAGAAAGTGCTTATATTGATAGGCTTAATGATGACTTGTGCTCTCGCATTCAGTTTAACACTGAACTTTAGTGTTAATCCCAATGGCTGGAGTAAAGATTCAAATACGAATAATACTGCTCCTTTTCTGGAGGAAGGTGTTCCAGCAATGAATTATCTTCCCGTCCGGGTGCTAATACCTTTTGGAGAGAAGATAGAAAATGTGCAGGTGATTCTTTCTGAACTTGAAATTCAGCGCCAACAGGTGCAATTGGATTATGTTCGTAAAGTTCAGATTATATCTCAACCTCAACCTGATAACACCATACCCGATCCCGAAATCTGGAATAAAGATGCTCTCTTCCCCGCTGAAGATTATAAATTTTTAGGCACCCAGATGTTCTGTGGTTGTCAGATTGCTGTGATAAATATCTTCCCCTGGAAATATAATCCTGTCCAGAAAACAATCTTCACAAGCAATAATATAACCCTTAAGATAGAAACCTCTTGGAATCATAAGTTAGCAGAGCACTCAGCTAACTTTTATGCTCCTGCAAAAGATTACACGGATTTAACTAAAATTGTGCTTAATCCAGAAACTATAAACTCCTATCAAAATGCTCCAGCGTATCGCACTCATCAATCTCAAAGTAGACTTATTGATTTGAGTGTTCCTAAAAAGATGATTATAATTACTAATAGTTCCTGTTCTAACTATTTCCAAAACTATATAGACTGGCAAACCACAAGGAACATAAGCACGGGTTTATATTTAACTTCCGATATCTATAGTTCATACCCAGGAGTTGACAATCCTGAAAAAATACGTAATTTCATTATAGATGCCTATCAAACCTGGTCAAGTACCTCTACTCCTTTAGAATATGTTATCTTGGGAGGAGATGATGAAATAATCCCTGATAGAGGCTGTTTTTGTGCGGTCGGAGAAACTATTGATTTAAGAATACCAACTGATATCTATTACAGCAACTTGGATGGCAACTGGAATGCTGATGGAGACCAAATCTGGGGTGAAATTAATGACCAAGTAGACTACCTTCCCGAAGTGCATATAGGAAGATTTCCAGCAGAAACTGCTATTGAGTTTGGTAATATGACCCGTAAAATCCAGTATTATGTTAATAATGACACCTATAGTAATAACTTAGCTATAATGTTTGGAGAAAATCTAAACAACAATCCTTTAACCTGGGGCGGAGATTATAAGGATGATGTAGCCACTCATATCCCGGATGATTATATACTGACCACTATGTATCAGCGAGATGGAACCTTCAGTTCACTCGGAGTATGGAATGCTCTTAATGATGGAGCTAATGTAATGAATCATATGGGACATTCCAATGAAACATCTTTGATTGGACAGGGAATTGGTTCTGTAGAACAACTGCAGAATACGGAATATGGATTTTTATACACTCAAGGATGCTATCCAGCGGCATTTGACCAAAGAACCAGTGGAGATGGAGAAAGCATTGGAGAACATATGGTAACTACCTCGGGTGGACTTTTTTCATTTATAGGTAACACTCGTTATGGATGGTATATGCCTGGTAGCATTAATGGTCCTTCCCAGTTTTATGACAGGCAGTTTTTTATAGGATTGTATGAAGCTAATCAGCCTAATTTAGGCAAAGCTTTAACCTATTCTCGGTTGCAGAATGTTAATGCAGCAATGAATAATGATGTAATGCGCTGGTGCTATTATGAAATGGTGCTTTTTGGAGACCCAACCATAGAAGTTAAATATCCTGATCCTACCCTTCCTTTTCTTACTCTGGAGGGTTATAGCATCTCTGATGTTGATGGAGATGGTGATGGCAGCTTTAATCCTGGAGAAATCTTAAGGATATATCCCATTATCAAAAATTCTCCTGAAGCAGGAACTGCCTATAATATCAGTGTGACTCTGGAAAATCTACCTCAGGGTATAATTCTTCTGGATGGACCTCAAATTATTTCCCAGTTATTACCTGGTGCATCTTGTGATCCCTCTTTTTATTTCAGAATTCAATTACCTCAGGATATAACTTATGGAACTTACTATCTGAAGATTTTGCTGGATTCCAGTCATCCTATTACTGGTCTAAGCACTGGAATAAGAAAATTTGACCTCAGCTTTGAGATAACTATGGTAGACGGCCATTTCCCCTGGGATTGCCAGTTTCATACAAAATCTGCACCTATGGTTTACGATATTAATGATGATGGAACTCTGGATATCCTCTATCTTAATATATTCGGGGATGCATATTATATAAGTAATAATGGAGAACAATTTGGTGGATTTACCTCTTCTCCTCAACAGGATATTATGCGAAGTTCAGCAATGGGTGACCTCACTGGAGATGGGATACCAGAAATAGTCTATTCCAGTCGCACCGGAAAAATTAATGCCGTAACTTTAGATGGAACTCCTGTTTTCAGTTATGATACTGGCAAACAACTCATCTTTACCCCTGTGATAGCCACTCTTAGCCATTCTGGTACAGATAAGGTCATTGCCCATTCTTTAAATGGATATGTCTATGCTGTAGATTCTAACGGCTCTTTACTACCAGGATTTCCAGTTAATTTAGGTAGCTCTATAGTGACAGAAATTGCCGCAACGGATATTAACCAGGATGGCTTAATGGAAATAATAATCGGTTGTCAGAATGGCACTTTACACATCTTAAACTCTTCGGGAGAAGAAATTCCAGGATTTCCTGTCCATATAGGCGAAAATATAAATGGTTCTCCTACAGTTCTGGATAATAACAACATAGTTTTCGGAACTAATAATCATATGATACTAATTTCTCCCAGTGGAGAAATCCTCATCAATAAGCCAATTGTAGCTGCTATGGCATCTGGACCAGTAGTAGCAAATATCTCAGGAGACTCTGCTCTGGAGATTATATTTGTCACTATCAATGGTATGCTTTATGCCGTAGACCAGAATGGAAATGATATAAACGGTTTCCCGCTTAATGTAGAAGATAATTTTACTGTTCCACCTTTGATAGTGAATTTAGATGAAGATATCCAGCCTGAGATATTGCTAACCAGCTATCAAAATTCTCTATATGCCTATAATAATAACGGCACAAGGTTACCGGGTTATCCTTTTATAACTTCTTTTAATGGTTGCACTCCTGGAACTGTATGCGATTTGGATAACAATGATTTGCTTAAATTTGTTAGCGGTTATTCCACTGGTGTAGTGGTTATGAACTTACGCAGTCCTGAAACACCAATTAAACCCTGGATTACCTATAGAGGAGCTTTGAATCGTCAAGGTAGCTCTGCTTGCACAGGTTATGTAGCAAATTCAGACCCTTATATCATTCCACCAGTAAATAGACTGGAACAAAACTATCCTAATCCTTTCCGTCAGAATACTACTATCTCCTATGAAACGAAGAAAGAAGGAAAAGTAAGTCTTTCCATTTATAATTTAAGAGGTCAGCTAATACGCACTTTACAGGATGAATACATTCCCGGAGGAAAACATAGTATCGTATGGGATGGTAAAGATTCAAGGGGAAGAACTGTTGCAGAGGGAATATATCTCTGCAGATTAAAAACAGCGGAAACGACTTTAACTCGTCGTATGCTTTTCTTAAAATAATCTGGGACTTGACAGATCGCTTTTTCGGGTTAATGATATAGTAAGAAATATAAAAAATATAAGGAGTTGCAAAAATGCCAAAAGTATTGATTGCCACCGAGAAACCCTTTGCTAAAGAAGCAGTACAAAAGATTAAAAGTGAGTTTGATGCCGCAGGATATCAGCAGGTATGGTTGGAGAACTATACTGACCCGGAAGAACTTCGTAAGGCTGCTGCCGATGCGGAAGCTCTGATTGTGCGTAGTGATATTGTGGATGAAGCTTTATTTAATGCCGCTCCCAAACTAAAGATTGTGGTTCGTGCTGGTGCAGGATATGATAATATTGACCTTGCAGCTGCAACTGCACATAATGTAGTCGTGATGAATACCCCGGGACAGAATTCTAATGCTGTAGCGGAACTGGCTCTCGGTCTAATGATTTATATGGCTCGGGGAAAGTTTAATGGAAAAAGCGGAACTGAGCTTGCGGGAAAAAAACTCGCTCTATTCGGTTTTGGCTATGTAGGAAGTCGCTTAGCTAAGATGGCTAAAGGGATGGATATGGAAGTCTATGCCTATGACCCCTACATCAGTTCAGAAATAATGATTCAACAAGGAGTCACTCCACTGAATAAAGTTGAAGATATCTTTACCACTGGAGATTATATCTCTCTTCATATACCTGCTACTGCAGAGACCAAAAAATCCGTAAACTGGAATTTACTCAGGCTGGTTAAAGATAATTGCATCTTGGTCAACACCGCTCGCAAAGAAATCATTGATGAAGATGCCCTGATACAAGCCTTACAAGAAAAGAATAAGTTCCGCTATGTAAGTGATATAGCACCAGATTGCAGTGAAAAACTTATGGCAGAATTTGCTGAACGAGTCTTCTGGACTCCAAAGAAAATGGGAGCTCAAACCGAAGAAGCCAATACCAATGCAGGTGTAGCCGCTGCGCGTCAAATTATAGCTTTCTTTGAAAAAGGCGACACCACTTTTCAAGTTAACAAATAACTCATCATTCTAACCCCATAAAAATAACCCCGGTATCAAAACCGGGGTTATTTTATAATAGATTTATTTTTTTACTCTGCTTTCTCTACCGGAACCACAGAAACATATTTTCTGCCTGCACCCTTCGTCTCAAACTTCACATACCCTTCTGCTAAACTGTAAATAGTGAAATCTCTACCCATTCCTACATTTTTCCCCGGGTGAATCTTTGTCCCTTTCTGACGGACTATTATGTTTCCAGGAATCACATATTCATTCCCATACTTTTTTACACCACGATATTTGGGATTGCTATTTCTGCCATTTCGGCTACTTCCAACACCTTTTTTATGTGCCATAATATCTCTCCTTAGGGAACCCTAATGCCGGTTACTTTAACATTAGTAAATTGTTCACGATATCCTTTCTTAACTCTATAGCCTTTTCTGCGCTTGGCATGGTAAATTATCTTTTTCTTACCTTTTCCATTACCAATAACTTCTGCCAGAACTGCTGCACCTTCTATTACAGGTTGTCCCACTTTAATTTCATCATCGTTTCTAACGAGTAAAACCCTATCAAACTCAAGAGTTTGACCTGGTTTTGCCGTCTTCAGCAGGGGAACACTTAGAACAGTGTTTTCTTCTGCCCTATACTGAAATCCTTTAATTTCAACGATGGCATACATTTTTACTCCTAAATTTCTTTATTCTTTAACCTTCTTTATAGGACAAGAATATAAGTCAAGAGAAATGTTTTTTCTCTTCTTTGAAAAGGATAAAATCCTCTCTGGGGAGAGAACCTATAAACATGAGCATATTTAAATACCACTTCCTGCTTTATTTTCATTGACAGAAATACTAATTTTCTCTATGAAGAAAAGTAAGGAGAAATATATGGCGATAGAAAAAGCTGAATCTATCAATTTTATGATGGATGAAATGTGGAAATGGAAAATGATGGAAGAAAAGTTTGATAATATGCTCAAACTTTATAACTATCATGAGATTCATCTTCCTATATTGCAAAATCGCCACTTGTTACAACAGGGAATAACCGCCTTTATGCAAAAGGAAGAGCCTGAGTTCATTTCCCGTCAGACCTTGAATATCAATGACCAAAAAAATCCAGAAAACCAGCTCAGTTTACGCCCAGAAGGTACGATTAGTGTTTTGTATCGTGCAGCTTCATTATATCGGAAAGGAGATGTTTTCCGCTATTATTATCAAGGTCCAATGTTTCATCGGAATCGTGAAGGTGTAGCTCAAGAATCTTCTCAACTTGGAGTTGAGCTGGTGGGAACTTCCAATATTCTCTCAGAAAATGAAATTATTAGTCTGGGAATTAGATTATTAAATGAAGTGGGCTTTTATGATGCCACATTAAAACTCAATAGTTATGGATGTGAGAATTGCCGGAGACAGTTTTTTATAGATGTGAAAACAGAGCTGAAAACTCATTCTGATAGATATTGTCCAGATTGTCTGCAAGAACTGGGTGCTAATCCTTTTGCTGCCACTCATTGTGAGAATGAGCACTGTCAACATAGTCTTCCACCTCTGTTGCAAATAAGTAACTATCTCTGTCCAGAATGTAAAGCCAGATTTGAGCAAATAAAGAAAATTCAGGCTAATCTGGGGAATATTTATAAAGTAGACCCCTATTTAACCAAGAATTTTGCTTATTACAATGGAACCGTATTTGATTTTGTAGTCAAACAGCAAGATAATGAGTTAGTTGTTGGCGATGGAGGCAGATACGATTATCTTTCTGAACGCTTAACTGGAAGGAAGATTCCCGCTATTGGGTTCCATCTGGATTTAGATTTGATATTCCAGCTGATGGAAGAACGGAACCTTTTCTTGATGTTTGATAACGATTTTTCGGTCTATATTTATGCACAATCTCCTGAACTGGAAATGATGGTATTACAAATTGCCCAGGAACTTCATTCGCAAAACATTATAACCGTGCTGGGTACAGAAGAAAAACCAGAAGATAATTTAAAGCAAGCTCAAGCACATAAGTGTGATTTAATGATTACCTTGCGAGAAGAAAATATTAGAGAAGGAAAGTTGTTACTCTATAATTTGGAACATAATGAACAAACTTATATTCCTCTGAATCGCCTTCTGGATGCGGTTCAGTTAGTTCGTAAAACCTTAAAAAAATAATAGGAGTTATCTTATGCAGTCCGTAAACACTCATCTCGCTCCCGCTGCTATTGGACCTTATTCTCAGGGGATATTAATGAATAATACTCTTTTTATCTCAGGGCAATTGGGGATAGACCCTCGCACCGGTGATATGCCTATGAGCTTTGAAGCCCAAGCTAATCTTGTTTTTAACCATTTAAAAGCTATATTAGATGCAGCCAGTATGGGTTTTGCGCATGTGGTAAAAGTCACCGTCTATCTGGATGATATGAATCATTTTTCTACCCTAAATGAGATTTATACGCGTAATTTCAGTGCACCATTTCCTGCTCGAGAAGTGGTAGAAGTCTCTCGTCTTCCCAAAGATGCAATGATAGAAATCTCCGTTATAGCAATGAAATAAATATGAGTATCATCACCAGAAAAGGAGATGAAGGTAAGACCAGCTTATATAGTGGCGAAAGAGTCTGGAAAGATAATCCGCGGGTTAAAGCCTATGGAACAGTAGATGAACTGGATACCTTTATTAGCGATGCCAAAAATTTAATTACTAATCCAACCTATTTTCAGCTGCTGGAAGAGGTCCAGAAGATTCTATACAGAATGATGGGTGAGTTAGCCACTAAAAATAATAATTATCCAGAACCGATAACTGCTGAAGAAGTTCAAAAGTTAACGGAACAAGTTCAAGCTCTGGAAGAAAAAACACCTCTGCATGGTTTTGTAATACCAGGTTCTTTACCAGTTTCCGCAAGATTGGATATATGTCGCACTATTGCTCGTAGAGCAGAAAGAGAGATAGTTACTCTTGCCCGAAAAGAGCAAGTGCCTCCTGAAATTTTACAATATATAAACAGACTTTCGGACCTCCTGTTTATGTTAGCTCGCACTTTAGAAGCAGAGGCAGGAGTCCTTAACTATTTAAAACCAAATAAATAAATAAATTATAGAGGAGCAACACTATGTATAAAATAGTATTAGTTAGACATGGTGAAAGTATCTGGAACCGGGAGAATCTCTTTACGGGATGGACGGATGTAGACCTCTCAGAAAAGGGAATTGAAGAAGCTCATAGTGCTGGTAAGAGATTATTGCAGGAAGGATTTGAGTTTGATGAATGCTGGACTTCTGTGTTAAAAAGAGCTATCAGAACGCTCTGGATTATCTTGGATGAAATGGACAGAATGTACTTGCCTATACACAACGATTGGCGCTTAAATGAGCGTCATTATGGAGCTTTACAGGGTCTGAATAAAGCAGAAACAGCAGCAAAATATGGTGAAGAGCAGGTGAAACTATGGCGCAGAAGTTATGATGTTCCGCCTCCACCCTTAGATAAAGATGATCCAAGATATCCAGGAAAAGACCCGCGTTACGCTCATCTTTCTCCTGAACAGATTCCTGTGGGTGAATCTCTAAAGGATACCTGCAAAAGAACTATGCCTTTCTGGGAAGAGGTCATTGTCCCACGTTTAGCAGCAGGAAGAAAGATACTTATTTCTGCTCATGGTAATAGCCTTAGAGCTATAGTGAAAAATCTGGATGGTATCAGTGATGCGGATATCGTTAATGTTAATATTCCCACGGGAATCCCTCTAATTTATGAATTCAATGATGACCTTAGTGTTATCCGTCATTATTATCTTGCCAGTGAAGAAGAATTAGCTGAAGCAGTGAGTGCAGTGGAAAGTCAGGGGAAAGCTAAAAAGTAAATTTTCCTTGACGAAGAGACTATTCTCAAAATAATAAATAAAAAAATATAGGAGTTAGAAATGGCAGTAAAGATTGACAAAGATATTTGCATCGGTTGTGCTGCTTGCATAGATGTCTGTCCCACAGGTTCTTTATCTATGCAAGAAGACAAAGCCGTTTGTGATGAAGGCACCTGCATAGATTGTGGTTCTTGCATTCCAGTCTGTCCAGTGCAAGCTATTTCGGAATAAACTTATAAACAGGTCATTATCGCGGAAGAGGGTGTTTCTTCTTCCGCTTTATTTTCTTTAGGAGGAGGATAAAATGAAACATAACTTATTATTTTTGCTACTTTTAATCCCTGGACTCATCCTGATTCCCTTAAATGCTACAGATGTGAGTGGCAATCAATCAGGAACCTGGACTATAGCTAATAGCCCTTATAATATCATCGGGGATGTTACAGTTCCCAACAATTCTTCTTTAACTATTGAGCCTGGAGTCAGTATCTATGCTATGGGTAATTTCTATCTAACCGTGCAGGGTACTTTAAGTGCAATTGGAACCGTAACCGATACCATCCGATTTAAAAGCGGACAAAACGATCCTAATGCTTTATGGAAAGGTATTAGGTTAGAAAATGAAACTCAAACCAGTTACATATCTTATTGCTACCTGGAAAAAGCTGAATATGGTGTAAATTCAGTTAATTCACCGGTGCAAATAACTCATAGCCGTTTTTCCTACAATCAGAAAGCAATGCAAATCTTTGCTATCGGAGCATCTAATCCAGCAAATGTAACTGTTTCGGAAAACATTATTGAATGGAGTATTCATAATGGCATATTGATTGCTCAAAACAGCGATTTAATTTTAGAAAACAATGAAATAAGATTTAATGGTACAGGCACTCAATATTATGCTGCTGTCCAGCTTTCTAATCAATCTTCCAATGGTTCAAACTCACCTTTAATTCAGAATAATCACATTCATCACAATTTTAAACAGGGTATAACTGCCTGGGATTTGGTGGCTGTTAATGCCATTCAACCTCAAATCTTGAATAATATAATTGAAAACAATCTAACCGGCATCTATCTATTAAATTCTTCTGGTTATATTGCAGATAATATCATCAGAAATAACTTTATCCCTGGAGATGCCAATTCTGGTGCAGGAGTGATGGTAACTGGTGCTACCAGTGAACCCTATTTTGAGCGTAATCAAATCTATGGTAATTTCACGGGCTTTTATTTGGGACAGAATGCCAAACCCTGTTTAGGCAATCTTTCTATCTATCATATCTGGGCTCAAGGTGAAAATGCCATCTATAATAATATTGATGAGTCCAATACTCTTCATAGCGTTTATACCTATTCTTATACCGATCCCAGTATTGTAATATATGCCGAAAACAACTACTGGGGGACCACGGATCCCGCAGAAATTGCTGCAGGTATTCTTGATCATATGGATAATCCCTCACTTCCTACTGTTGATTTTGAACCATTTTTGCTTGTATATAATACCACCACGGTTACTGGTCAGATTACCTATAATGGAAACTTTAACCTTATAAATCATCGCATCCAGATGATAGGAGTGGATTCAGGAGAAATCTTAGCCGAAGAATTTATTAATCCTCAGTATCCTTTCTCACATACTTCCCTGTTAACCGAACCTTTCTATGTTGTTGTTTTAGCGGATGTAGCAGGTATAGACCAAACATTTTATGGGACACCTGGTGGTTTATTACAACCACAAACCTTCAATCCCAGTCCTAATCAAACGATAAATGTTGGTTCTATAGAAATAAGTGAAATTCCTCCTACCATCTATCAAACTGTTGGAACCCCAATGATGATAGGCACTCATAATTGTTATCCTTTATACCATCAATTCTTTGTCTATCATTGGGATTACATTAACTGGCTGTATGAAGCAGGAGATTATCTCTATTTAGCTCGTCACGAACGCTATAATCCTGCTGGAAATATAATCTTCAATTTGCCCGAAGGAACGGTTTGGGATAAAGTTCATTATCTTAATCCAGGAGATAGCTGGATTAGAACAGAAATTATAGATGATGAAGGGACTCAGCTCCAAACTACTTTCCAGTTTAGGGATGTGACCGAAATTGGTTATATTGTTGATAAATTAACTCCCAGAGATTATTTCTATTCTATTATTATCCAGAAAGATAATACCACCCAAGCTGTACTAAGTGTAAAGCTATTGCTATCATTATCTAATATTACCAGATTATATACTTACAATGAAGAGGGCTATGCCAAGAGAGTTGATGATATATCTACAAATGCAGAAACACCATATCTTCAGGAAGGAAACTGGTGGGTATTTGACCCGATTGATCCTATCTATCAACCACAATGGTTATGCTATGACTTAGAAACCTTTCATGAACAAAATCTCATTCTTTATTGGCAACCTCCTATGGCTGATGGGATACATCAATGGACTTCCTATCGTATTTACGATTCTTATAATCAAATAACCCCTCAATTAATAGCGGAAGTTCCCTTTTCTCAGACTTTTTGGCAGAGAAATATAACTTATACTGACCATTATATTCTAACTGTCTGTGCCTTTGATGGTAACACTGAAAGTTTACCTACTAATTATGTCATAGTTAATCCTACTGCTTATAATGACCCTATAGCTACACCTCCAGTGCTATCTATTTATCCAAATCCTGTTTGTTTTTCCGTTAACCAGCAAGTAGAAATAGCTATTAAAAGCGATGTTAATTTAAAAGGAAAAATCAATATCTATAATATTCGGGGACAAGTAGTAAAAACTATCCCCTTAGATAATAAAGGAGATTTTTCTTATCATTGGAATGGGAAGGATAATAAGGGAACTCAATGCTCTTCAGGAATCTATTTTGTGAAAGTTAAAATCCAGGGAGCTCCTCTCTTGCAAAAGAAATTGGTGCTGATGAAATAAACTTTCTTATCACTTACCCTTAAATCTTTAGACCTTATAAAGTTATCTATAAATTGAGCAGTGATTATTAAAATTAAACTGCTGAAAGTTAAAAATATTTACAATTATAACCATAATCGGGAGTAAATCTAATGTTATATTTACCGAGTAGAATCTTCTTTGGTGAGAATGCCTTAACGGAATCTGAGCTCTATCTTATAAGACTAGGAACTAAACCTTTAATCGTAACCGGGAGAAGCAGTGCAAAATTAAGTGGTGCTTTAGATGAACTTATTCCCATTTTAAAGAAGGCTGAGCAGGATTATGCCATATTTGATAGAGTGCAAGAAAACCCTTCTTGGGATATGGTTAGAGAAGGTGCAAGCTTTCTGAAAGATACTCAGTGCGATTATCTTATCGCTATCGGAGGAGGCAGTCCTATTGATGCAGCGAAAGCGATGGCTCTAATTGCCGCAAATAATCTCTTTGAAGAAGAGAATCTTACCCCGGATAAATTTTCTCAAACCCTACCTCTGGCAGCAATTCCTACTACTGCCGGGACAGGAAGTGAAGTAACTCAATATTCTGTATTAACTGATACCAGCACAGGTATAAAAGCAGGATTTGGAACGGAACTCGCATTTCCCCAACTGGCTATCTGTAACCCGCGTTATACTTTAAGCTTAACTGCTACTATCACACTTCATACTGCAATTGATGCACTTTCACATTTCTTAGAAGGTATCTTTTCTAATAAAAGACAACTTTTACTTTATCCTCTGATTCAAGCCGGAATTGAGGCTATAATGAAAAACCTGGAAGTAGCGCTAAATTCACCAAATAACCTTCAAGCCAGAACTAAGTTGATGCAAGCTGCTCTCTATGGAGGTATAACTATTGCGCAGACGGGAACGACACTTCAACATTCTCTGGGATATCCTCTCACAACTCATTTTGGCATATCACACGGACTTAGCAATGCTATAGTGCTGAGGCAGGTTATGGAATTCTACTATCCTTATATAAAAGAAGAATTGGATAACCTTTTCTCTAACTTAAACATTACCCGGGAAGATTTTGAAAACTGGCTGGATAGATTCCCATTAAAGGCAGAATTTGACCTGAGTGAAGAGTTTATAGAAAGCCATATAGCGGAAGTGCTGGCAAGCAGGAATATGGCAAACACACCTATCAAGGTGAAAGAAGAGGATATCCGGAAAATTTATAAAAGCCTGAAATAAAATTTAGTTAAGCATCCGTCTCCGAAAAGATACTCCTTAAATCCCATTGAATAATCTTTTCCAAAGGAAGACCTTCCCGCCAATCAGTACCTTCCATAATCGGTTCTTCCATTGCTCTGGATATAATTTTGATTGTGGCTTTTATTGAAGAATCAAAATCATAATCATTAACTAAACCGGAAAGCAAAAGTGCCGAAAAACAATCTCCTGCTCCTGGATAGATACCATCTTTCTTAACAAAGGGATAGGTGCTTAATTTGTCTAATTTTGCTTGATAATATATAACCTTCAAACTATCAGAAACCGAGCCAGGTACAGAAGTTACCACTATGTGTTGTGGACCATATTCACTAATTTTTCGGCACCAATCTAAAAGTTCATTTTCTTCACTTATTTTTCTAATTACTCCTTTTGCCAGCCAGGCAGCTTCCGAGTAATTGGGAGTGATAACATCTGCTAAACTGATAAGTTCTCTCATAGCAACTATCATATTATCGTCATAACAGGAATACAATTTACCATAATCGCCCATCACAGGATCAATCAGTACTAATTTAACTTTTTCTCTCCAAGATTCTATCACTTTTCCTATTTGCACAACTTGCGCCGGTGAAGCCAGAAATCCACTGCTGATAGCATCAAAAGAAAGTCCTATCTCCTGCCAATGTGCATTAATTTTATCCAAATAGGAACTCATATCAATCCATATTGGTTCAGGATAATCCGTGTTAGCGGAAAGATAGGCAGAAGGAAGAGCACAAACTCTAATACCCATCCTATACATAATAGGGATGCAAACCATCAGAGAAGTGTGTCCGAATCCAGAAAAATCGTGTATGGCAAGAATTCTTTTACATTTATTTCCCATAATTATATTCTATCCTATTACAAATAATCAAATATTTGGGTTTTGTTAAGCAGCAAAAAAACGGAAGAAAATCTCATATAAAACCTAACCTAATTTAATAATAATCAAAGAGTTAAGTATAATATTTGTCCTTATAAACTCTTAACTGCTTCATTTTAAAGAAAATACAAACTCTCCCTTAGCTCTTTCTTAGCTCTTCCTTAGCTCTTTTGATAAGCAGGAGATAAGTGTGAGATAAGAGAGAAAAAATACCAGCTCATAATTCTGAAACCAACACATCAAAACTATGGTAAGAAACAAGTTTAAGTTTGTGATGCAAACTGATTGCGATAATTTTTCACCATTTCTAGGTCATACATACCCTTATAATGTTCCCTTTCTGCTTGAGGTTGGTAATGATATATGGTAGCAGGAGTGAAATGTCCCAGTGCAATACCGAGAGCCATACAGATAGCATTTGGTGAACTTTGAAAGATATGTAATCTTTGCCAGTGATAACTGTTTTTCAGATAGTTCAGCAAAGAATTTGTCTCTTGCACGATTCTCAGCCAATCCGAGTCCAGATTGATTTGTCCCTGACTTTCTTTCAAATAGACGAAAAGAGTTCCAGAATCAGGAAATAAGGGTTTAAAATAGCTAATTACTTCCTGATAGGGGTTATGACTACCAAAATATAAAATGAGAGCCAGGTCTTTCATTTGACAGGATGGTGCATTTATTTCGTACTTGATATGAGTGAAAGAATGGGGATCAAAGGATACATTTTTCAATATTCGGGCATTATTTGGACGATAAAGTCTGAAAACTGGAAGATATTCCTGGTTAGTAGGTTCCCAGTGACAGATATATATTGGACGATTGAATCCGAAAATAGCACCGATACCAAATTGAAGAGAACTTAGCATACCGGCATACCAGAAGAGAGCTTTCCGAGAGCTGAGCTTTTGTTCCACCCTATCAAAGTGGTCTATACTTCCCAAAAAAGTCTGCCATACTTCTGGGATAAAGGGAAAATCACCTTCTTTAAAAATAGAAAGGTCATCCTCATTCAAGCCTGTGAACTCAAATAAAGCTTGAAGATTAAAAAGAGGATATTCCTTTTGGATAGCAGCTTCCATTTTTAGTAACCAGGAAGACTTTTTATCTGGTGTTCTGCTACTTTGCACTACAGGAACCGGAAGTTCGGAGCTATTAAGCCAGAATTCCAGTTCTTCTAAGGATTTAACGGAGGTAATCAATTTTTTCCCGCGGGCTTCACAACACTTTTTTTTCTCAGCTAATTGTGCAGGAGGCATAATCTTACCTGATTCATTTACGGCACCGGTAAAACAAAAATCCCTCAATTCATCAGGGTTATCCGCGATTAAAGCAGCCGCAGTTGCAGCCATCCAGGAATCGCCTACAAAATCTTCCGTAAATACCATTAGAAAACTTCTCCCGGTCAATTGAGCAAGCATATTGGCTTGTTCAGCATAGATTTTATTAAAACAGATGGCTCTGGATTCGGTTGAACTGAAGGGGAAAATAAGAACTTCAGCGAGGATTCCATTACTTTGTTGGTCCACTACAGGGAAAGAAGCTTTTCTTAAGCGGGATTGAAAAAGTTCGGAAAATTGACCTGGATTCAAATTAAGACTTTTAGCCAGCTCTTCATCCTGATGTGAATTAGCAATTAAAGCAAGCCAGGCTAATGCACTAACCGTATTGGAATAAGGATTAAAAAGCAAATGAATAATAGGACTCCAGTCTTCTTCCGAAAAATTATTAGTGTTCAGATAGTCCACAATCTTGTTCTTCAGCAGGTCATTGCCCTCATTTAAATAGGCGGAAACAAGTTCAGGAAAAGTCATTTTTTCTCCTCTTCTTCTATTTCAATGCTGATATTTAACCATTCTTGAATGGATTTCAGGTCTTTAAAACCTCTCAAACCTAACCACAATAGTTTGGGGATATAACCTTCAAACACGCACTCGGTACAGATGTAAATCTTTCCCAGTTTACCTATGTAATCCTCATCTGGATAAAGTAAAATCCCGCCATCAGGTTCTTTTACCAGGGTATGAGTTAGCGCATAAAAGATATTAGAAGTTTCTGGTTGCCTCATTAAATCAAAAGCTTGGGTTAAAGTTGGTCGGGCAGCAGCATATTTATTCATTGCTAGCCCTTCTTTCTTTACCAGCAAATCTATCATCGGTGTCAAATCTAATGCATTCGCATCCTGGTCTCTTAAGCGAAAATAGCTGGTTAATTGATACTCTTTGAATCGGAATTCCAATTTCCATTTATCCTGAATAGCAGAGTAATCTATCCCCTTCCCCTCTTGCTTTTCTTTTATGCTTTTCTCCAGAGCTTCCTGCAATTCAAAGATAGTCATTAAATCCAGATAATCCAGCACTACACTATCTTCTATTTCTTCAGTATAAAGCAAGAAATTGTTATATGGGTCAATTAAGTATTGACCACTATAGCCAGGAGCGATAATATCAGTATCCAGTGCATAATGAATAAAAGGACTGACTTTCATAACCAGATAAAGTCCATTTTCTTGAAGCGCTACTGGAACATAATTTATAAGCTTTCCTGAGTGACTTAACTGACGAATAGTCCCCAAAACTTGAGTTTCTATCGGTTCTATATTATTCTGTTCAACTATAATATTGGCTTTACCTGCCTCTGTGGTCAAGCTCTCTATTTTCTCTTTACCTTCATCAAAATCAAATCTGTCTTCTAATGAGTCTAGATAGATTTCAAAAAGTTCTTTTTCAAACTCTTCGTTTTTCATAGGAGTTCTTCCGCCTTTGTTTTCTTATTATATAGATATGTTGGAGAAGGTGGAGTTTCCTGACATAATTCTGGCAGATATAACTTAAAAAAAGTTCTAATTTCATCTTTGGTGTATTGGGTGAGTAATTCATTAAAGTCATTCCGTAATCTCTGATGCAGTTTATAAATATTATTTTCACTTTCTGCCTTAAGTCTTTCTGTTTTAATCCCGTTGACCTTATCATAATATTCACAGAGCAGGTTTATTTTATTGAGGGACCATTCTTGCTTTATCTGGATATACAACTTTTCTGCACCCCTTCGGTTCTCTTCTTCCAGAATAATCTCGCCAATAGTTTTAATCTTAGCAGGTTGATATATTTCTTTGCAGGAAGAATTCATAAGATTATCATCATATTTAGATTCGGCTGATTCCAAATCTTTTATTATCTTATTATTGCATTGAATTATGATATTTTGAAAAACTCGGGTTAGATAACGATACAACTGTTCACCATTCTTTCCTTCCAGGTTTTTCTTCAGCGAATCCAACTGCGGACTAATTAAATATAAAAAATCCCCTGCTCTACTTACTTTTGTTACCCAATAGCTTATATTTCTTTTAGAGCATAAATCGTAAATGAGCTTTTCTTGCTTTTTCTGTAAAGAAGGAATTAATGAGATTAGATAAAATATATCGGTATCAGAGAGCTCTTTCTCAGGATAAAGCTGGAATATTTGCCAGAGTTTAGCTATAATCTTTTGCCAGCTTCGCTCTTCTAAAGATAAACTATTATACCAGGACTGATATTTATTCTGGTCACAACTATAGAGCATAATTCAATCCTCAGCAGTAGCTATTTGGGGAAAAAGGAAAGAAATACAATGGATTAAGGAAAGTGAAAGGATCAATATGGATAGTGCAAAGGGAAGATTAGGTATTTTTTCTGCCACTTTATCTTCCCTGTTTATTTAGGAGCGATGGGTTTGTCCTTTTACAACAGGGTGCAGTGTTTAGGCACTGCACTCTGTTCTTGAAGGTAAAGGACAAATTGGAGTATATCACTTTACATTAAAGTTATCCAGAAACTGTTGTAAAACGGCTGCACGAGAAGGGTGACGCAATTTTTTTAGTGCTTTTTCTTCTATCTGACGCACTCGTTCACGCGTAACCTGAAAGATTTTTCCAACTTCTTCCAGCGTGCGATGATAACCATCATCAATACCAAAACGAAGACGGATAACTCGCTCTTCACGGGTGGTGAGAGTTTTCAATACCTCGTCTACCTGCTTTTTCAACATAGTGCGTTCTGCCAATCTTTCTGGACTGATAGTGGTACGGTCTGGGATAAAATCACTAAGCACACTATCTTCATTATCATTACTGATAGGTTTATCCAGAGAAACGGGTTCTTTAGCAATAGAAAGCACACTCTTAACTTTTTCTACTGGCATATCCAAAACTTCTGCAATTTCTTCTGGATAAGGATCACGTCCAAGTTTCTGTTGCAGACGACGCGTGGTTCTATTAATCTTGTTAATAGATTCAATCATATGCACTGGAATACGAATGGTACGAGCTTGATCGGCAATAGCACGAGTGATAGCTTGACGAATCCACCAGGTGGCATAGGTGCTAAATTTATAACCTTTGCGATAATCATATTTTTCCACGGCACGCATCAATCCTGTATTTCCTTCCTGGATGAGGTCTAAGAATTCCAAGCCTCTATTATTGTAGTGTTTAGCAATAGAGATAACCAGCCGAACATTAGCTTCAATCATTTCATGCTGTGCTCTTTCCTTATTTCTTTCTGCTCTTTCTATCTCCCGGAGCAAGAAAATAAGGTCGGAACCAGTCATCTTGGTTTCCAGTTCCACCCGACGAATCTTACGACGAGCATTCTTAATCTTGCGCAGGGTCTCAATAAATATTTCGGGGTCTATACCGGTTTCTTTTCTAACCTCTTCAAAGTCTTCGGGGGATTTTTTTGCCCGACGACCATAAGTGCATATCTCATCTATAGTATAGCGTTCTATTCGGGTTAACTCGTTAATAGTGGCATAACTTTCTTCTATTCTTTCCACTAAACTGCGTATCCGATAGACCATTCGCTTAATAAGTTTCTCATTATAGGAAAGCTGATTAAAAGTGTTAACAATATCATTACGTAGAGCTTCAATTTCCTCCTGACGAGTAGCATTTCCACTTTCATCATAATCGCAACTATCTAAGATCTCACCAATCTTATTGAAGGTAGCTTCATTTTTCTTCAATATTTCTTTAAATTGCTCAATAATAACCGCATCCTGTTTCTTATCTATCCAGGTTCCCAGGTCTATATGGAAAATCTGGTCCAGACGAACTCTATGTTCACGATAACGATGCAAGAAGTTATACATTTCCCGCAAAGTAGAGCCAGATTTAAATACATTCTGATTAATCATTTTCTGGTAGGTCTCAATTTTTTGTGCCACCCGCACTTCACCTTCTCTATCCAGTAGAGGCACTCTTCCCATTTCTTTTAGATACATACGCACGGGGTCTTCATAATAGCGTTTATTCTTAAACTTCTTGGGCACATTAGGTTTTTTAATTGCCACACCACCTTTGGTGAGCCTTTTTTCTGTTTCATCAATTATTTCTATGCCTTCCTGACCCAGGTCAAAGATGATGTCATCTACCTTATCCAGGAAAAAGGGGCTATTAGGTAGGATATCGTTAATCTGTTTAAATGTGATATACCCTGTATCCTTACCTAACTCAACCAGTTTTTTCAGACATTCATTGTAAGTTATCATTGATTCTCCTTATCGGGTTTAAAAATCTATGTAAGGTCTTTATGGACAACCTTACTGGTCATTTGCCGGTAAAGAGCAACAAGCTTGCTCTTCTCCTTCAGCAAAGTTTTATTTTCGGGTTCTGCCATAATACGCCTATCAATATCCCTCAAATCTCTTTGTATTTTTCTAATTTTCACCTGTTCTAATACAGACATAAAGTCCAAATCCTGCATTTCTTCAAAGAGAAAATCTCCCACTAATCCTCTCAACTCCTGGTTTTCCATTAAATCCAGTAGTTGAGCCGGTTCCGAAATCATATTAGCCGAAGCATTATTAACCAGATACTTAAACAACTCTTTATACCTTTTATTGTTAAAATAATCGGGAGATAGGTCTTGAGCAAGTAAATTAAAATTATCGGGGTCCTTAAGAGCCAGGATAAGTAATTGTCTCTCTTCAGGATATTCCTCTAAAGCAGGAGTGGAATATAATCCCTCTGTTTCTACCACAGAAGTCCTATGCAACTTTGAAAATAAAGAACGAGTGGAAACATTGAAAGCTTCAGATATATCTTTCACTATCAGTTCCCGTTTGATAGGGTCTTTAATGGAACGAACCGTATCCAGAAGCTGGTCTATTCTTTCCATAAGCGGAGTTTTAGATTTAGCTTCAGCCATAAAATGTATTACATCCTTTGCTGCAGCTATTCTTTCCTGGAGTGCTTCAGGTCCATTTTCTAAGAGAAAACTATCCGGGTCATCTTTTTCTGGTAGTTCTATAATGCTGGCATCCAGACCTTTGGATAAACATAATAAAGCAGCTCTTTGAGCACTTTTAATGCCCGCCGCATCTCCATCATACAGCATATAAACCTTATTGGTATACCTTGCCAGAAGATAAATTTGATCTTCCGTTAAAGAAGTTCCTAAAGATGCTACGGCATTCTGAAATCCGTTTTCATAGAGCCTTAAAAAGTCAAAGTATCCCTCACAGATTAGAGCATAACCTATCTTACTGATTTCATATTTGGTCTTGAAGAAGCCATAAAGTTCTTTCCCTTTGGTGTATAATTCTGTGCCCGGAGTATTAACATATTTACCAACATTTTCATTTTCTTCCAGAATTCTTCCACCAAATGCCACCACTTCGCCAATGCTGTTATGGATTGGAAACATCAATCTATTACGGAAAAAATCAACCAGATTGCCGGAATAATTCCCAAATAGTCCTGAATCTTTGAGCAAATCTACTGCATACCCTTTATCCAGTAGATAATTTAGCAAAACCTTTTCGCCTTCAGGTGCATAACCCAGCTCCAGAGTTTTAGCTGTTTCTGGACTGATGGCACGATTTTGAAGATAGGATAGCACCTCCTTTTGTTTCATCAACTGATTAGTAAAGAAATCCCTGGTTTCAGTATAAATCCGCAATAATTGCGCTCTTTTAGTTGATGCAGGAGAAATCCTTTCCTTTTCAGGGATAACAATTCCTGCTCTTTGAGCGAGCTTCTTTACTGCTTCATAGAAGCTCATTTTTTCGTATTCCTGAACAAAGGTGAAGACATTTCCTGCTTTTCCACAGGCAAAGCACTTAAAAATCTGCTTGGGTTGACTAACATACAGGGAAGGATGAGTGTCATTATGAAAAGGACAGATACCACGCCAGTTTGTGCCCACCTTTTTCAGTGGCACATATTCCTGAACTACATCCACTATATCGTTACTTCTCCTAATTTCTTCTATCAGATTTTTATCCATAATTAAATCTTAACCAGCGTAACTCCTGTCCCTCCCTCACTGGGTAAGGGAGTTTCCAGCGATATAACCTGTTTTTTCTTCTTTAAATAATCTCGCACCTTAGTTCTCAGAGCACCTGTGCCTTTACCATGAACAATACGCAGGGTATGCAATCCTGCCAGCATAGCATCATCCAGAAATTCATCTATTAAGGGTTTCGCCTCTTCAAAGGTCAATCCAAGCAGCTTCAATTCAAACTGAGCTTTAGGAGGTGGATTGGAATGAGTGATGACCACCATTTCTTCATTGTTGGTAGGCTTCCCTATCTCATAAAGGTTATCCAGAGCAGTCTTAAAAGTAATGCCATTCAAATCAACTATCGCTTGCTGGTCTTTAATCTCCAGGAGAGTAACCTCAGTTTCCAGTGTGGCTAACCAGACTCTATCACCTTCTCTGGGAACTCTTATTTTTTGCCTTTGCTCAATCTCAGAATCGCTTAACTCTTTATAAATATCTTGCAATCTATTATTAATATCTTGCAATTTCCTTTCCGAAACTGACTTTCTTTCTTCTCGTTCCATCTTTTTCAGGGATTCCTGCTCTCTCTGATACAGCTTTTGTTGAGCTATTAGTTCTGATTGCAGCTCCTGTAAATATTTCTTTCTTCGCTCTTTTAACTCTGCATTTAAAGCAGCTTCCCGGCTTTCCAGCTCCTTCAGTTTTGATTCCAGATTTCTTGTTTTGAGTTCATACTCATAAGTAGCTCGCTCCAGAGCTTTCTTCTCTTCCTGCATCTTCTTGAGTAGCTCAGTAAATTCTATATTTTGAGAACCACTCAGTTCCTTTGCTCGCTCAATTAAATCAGGTTCCAATCCGAGAGAAGAAGCCACTTCAATGGCAAAACTATCGCCAGGAATACCAGTAGTAAAACGATAAGTGGGAGTCAGACTTTTCAAATCAAACTGCATTGAAGCATTTAGACAATCTGGATGAGTTTCCGCAAAAATCTTAAGAGCAGTATAATGAGTAGTGACCACAGCCTTTGAGCCAAGCTCAGTTAAGCGTTCCAGTATAGCTTGAGCTAAAGCGGAACCCTGTTGAGGGTCGGTTGCTGCTCCAATTTCATCAATTAGCACTAGACTCTTTTCATTCGCAGATTTAAGCATTCTTCCTATCTTTCCAATGTGAGAAGAGAAGGTAGAAAGGGCATTTTCTATAGATTGCTCATCTCCTATATCAGCAAAGACCTGATTAAATCTACCAATAACACTATTCTCTTCTGCTGGAATAGGTAAACCTGAAAGTGCCATTAAGGTCAATAAACCAGTAGCTTTTAATAAAACTGTCTTACCACCCGTATTGGGTCCACTAAGAAGTATGATTCTTGCTGTTTCACCTAAATTCAGGTCAAAAGGTACTACTTTCTTCACATCATTCAAACTTAAAATAAGCAAAGGATGGCGAGCAGAATAAAGTTTTAATGCTGGTTCATCTACAATCTGAGGCTTTTTTGCTTTTAAAGTGTAGCAAAGTCGAGCGCAACCAAAACGGAAATCCAGCTCCGTTAAGGCTTCCTGATTGGCAATTAGGATATCCTTTTGTTCTTTAATCTGAGCAGTGAATTCATTAAAAATATTGAATATTTCTCTCTTTTCTTCCTGAAGTAGAAGCTGAAGTTCATTATTCAAAGGAACTACACTTTCTGGTTCAATAAAAAGAGTTGAACCGCTTCCGGATTGTCCCTGAACTATTCCGGGAACAAAAGCACCAGCATTACCTTTTACAGGAAGCACATATCTACCTTCCCTTCGGGTAATAAACTTGTCCTGCAGAAAATTCTCATAACGAGCATCATTGAGCATATTCTGCATTGTTTTCTGGATGCTACGCTGTAATGAAGCAAATCTTTTCCGTATCCTATTTAGCTCTACAGATGCAGTATCCAGAACCTCACCCTCAGGAGCAAATATCTTTTCAAAGCGGGTCTTTATCTCATTCAGAGGTTTCACTTTTTGCCACAGCTTTTTCAGCACAGGAAAATCTTCTACACTTTCCGCTTTCTCACTTACCCCTTCAGCCAGGAAAACTTGTAAATATACCCGCTGAAATTCTTCAAAACCAAAAAGAGAATATGTAGCTTCGGTAAAAAGAGGTTGCAGATTGGATAAATCAGTAAAATTGATGGAGATTCCACGATTTAGAGCCTCTTGAAGCTCGGAAACAAGTTCCAGTGATGCCTCTATCTCTGTCTTTTCTGATAGAGGTCTAAGCTGTTTTGCTCGTTCCTTGCCTAAAATACTCTCACATCGTGTATACACTTCTTCTACTAATCTGGAATATTCCAGGTCTGCATAAAGTTCTTTATCGTTCATTTACTGGAAGCTTTTTTCTCCTTTCCTTTTAATGTTTCACTTATCTGGTGGAAACGGTCTCTTTCGGAAAATTTCAATTGAGTAAAGACATCTTCTTTAAAAGTATCAACCGCTGCATAGACCCTGTGTTTAGACCCATCTTTCAGAGGAGAAGTCACGCTGGGAAAGTAATCTAATGCCACCATAAATACTATAACTATCAAGAGACCATTGGCAAACCCAAAAATCATACCTAACAACTTGTTTGGGAAAGAAAGATGCATAGCTTTAATCACTTTAGTTAAAATCCAGGCTATAAGACGAAGTAAAACCAGAATGATAATAACAAGTAAAATTACGGCTAAAATGGAAGAAGGAACCCGTCCCAGATGCAAATTTATAATCAAACTATTCCGAACCAGAGGAAAAATCTGACCTATTAACAGAAAGGCAACAAAAGCTCCACCAATTCGTACCAGCGTGGCTATAAAACCCTTCACAAATCCCTGAATGGTGAAAAATATAAGAACGGCAAGAATTAGCCAGTCTATAAAACCCATTTCTTCTCCTCAATAAAAAAGCAAACAGGGACATTCCCTGTTGCCAATGGGTTATTTTTTGGATAAAGGATAATTCAAATATTACCTCATATAACGCTGCATTCTGCGCTGTAGCTTAATTATTTTACGACGAGCTACATTAGCTTCACGTTTTTTCCTCTCGCTTGGCTTCTCGTATGCCTGACGCTTCTTTATCTCAGAAAGAATTGCGGCTTTCTCGCATTTCTTCTTAAACCTTTTCAATAGGTAATCAAAGGACTCATTTTCTTTGGCTACGACTGTTGGCAATCAACTCACCTCCTTTTTTTTATTGTAAAATTAACTTATAATTTAACATTATCTTATCTGTCAAGATGAAAATGATATGACTAAATTATATCTTTTCTAATTGATACTATAATAGATACTATGATTCCTATAAAAACCTCCTCTTTTTAAGGCTTCCTCATCTAAGTTGGAGCATTTCTTAAATTGTCCTTAAATTTATATTTTTGCCAGTAGGTTTACCTTCCCATGACCTCTTCCAGCATCATAATCTAAAAACAGAAAGAGATGTATTTCATCTTGACATAAAGAATATTAATTTTTATCAGTGTTTTTAATTATTTTTTCTCGGAGATAATAATGGAAAAATCAAATCAATTTACCTGGATTAAAACTTATAAAGAATTAGTTGAATATCTGAAAAATATGAAAGATAGACAGAAAGAATTGATTTCAATATTAGAAGAAGTTCTTGGAGAAAAACCAAAAGAAAAAGAAAAAGGTTTAGAATTTGAATTAGAAGAAATAGACCCCTTTACTTTCCTCTCATATTTAAATAAACGTATCCGAGAAGAAAAAAGACTTCAAATTATCCAGAACTTAGCTCAAAAGCTTAATTTGACTGTACCAGAAGATATAGCTGGGATTCCTACTTCAAATCAATTCACGATCCTTTGGTTCCCTGTAAAATCTGAGCGCACAAATAATGAAATTGAAAAATTATGGAACTTTTTCTATCTGGCAGTTGAGAATAAGATAACAGATGAAGCTTTTTCAGAAATCCTACATATGAAGGGTATTGGAATTCCTAAATTAACTGATGGATTATATTTAATAAATCCTGAAAGCTATCTTTGTCTTGATGACCCTGTAACTAAGTATTTAAAGGATAAATATAACCTGACAATTAAAGTTAGAACCTATCAAGATTACTTACGAATATTAGAAGAAATAAGAAAACATACTCATCTACCTTTTTTTGTAATATCTGATGAAGCCTGGTACTATTATAAAGATAAAAAGAAAAAAGATGAAGCAGGAGAAAAAGAAGAGCCAGAATCGGAAACTAATATTATCAATACCAGTTTTACCCTAAATCAAATTCTATATGGACCTCCTGGAACGGGAAAAACCTATAACGCTATTAATTATGCAATCCAAATTACCAGACAAATCAAGCCACAAAATGAGATAGAAAGAAGAAATATTTTTAATGAATTGGTAGAAGAAGGGAGAGTTGTATTTACTACTTTCCATCAGAGTATGAGTTATGAAGATTTCATAGAAGGGATTAAACCAGTTACTCATAAAGAGCAGAATATTGCGATAAGCTATGAAGTGCTTCCTGGAATATTTAAAACTCTTTGTGATAGGGCAACTTTGCCTGATGGAGTTGGTTTTGAAAAAGCTTACAAGTCTTTGTTGAATGACTTAAAACAAGGTCCAATAAATATATCTTCAGATAATAAGACTAATTATAGAATAGTTTTAAATCTGGATAATGAATTATATATTTATCCAAAAGAAAATCAGGAGAAGGGCTATACTATTCCAAAGGATACGCTGATATCTTATATTTTAAACCGAAATATCCCTGAAAACCTTACAACCTTTTGTAAAGTTATAAAAAAACAATTGAAGAGTTATGGCTGGAACGACAAGAGTACTAAAAAAGATAACTATGTTCTTATAATAGATGAAATAAATAGAGGCAACATAGCTCAAATCTTTGGTGAACTGATAACCCTCATAGAAGCAAACAAGAGAAAGGGTGAAATAGAAGAGCTGGAAGTGATTCTACCTTATAGTAAAACCAGTTTTAGCGTTCCTTCCAATCTTTATATTATCGGCACTATGAATACCACAGACCGTAATGTGGAAGCTTTAGATACTGCCTTAAGAAGAAGATTCAGTTTTATAGAAATGGAACCTGAATATGATAAATTTATAAATGAGAATATAGAAGATATCAATCTTGAAAAACTTCTTAGAGTTATTAATGATAGAATCATCGGTCTCATGGATAAAGACCATTGCATTGGTCATAGTTATTTTATGAATGTAGAAAATTTACAGGATTTAAAACTTGTATTTTTTAATAAGATAATCCCACTTCTCCAAGAATATTTCTATGGTCGTTATGAAAAAATAGGCTTAATCCTTAGTCCTAAATTTCTTAATCCTATAGAATATAAAGAATCAAAATATTCTAAACTCGATTTTCCCTATGAAGAAGACCTTGAACATACGGTATATTTAATCAAAAGTGAAAATGAAGTTCCCGATGAAGAATTTAAAGAAGCACTCAAGGAAATTATGACATCATAAAAATCTAATGAAAATCAATAAGATAACAATCTTTGAGCATAATAAACTGATTGTAGATAAAGAATATAATGGAGTTATATTTAAGGAATCATATTACAATCAGTTAATCAAGTTTTATAATGCGCAAAAAGAAAAGGATAGTCTTTATACTCTTATTGCTAACGGCATAAAATTTAAAGAGTATGTAGGTGTTATTCAGATAGGTAATCTGCAGATTGAAGTGCTCCCTAAAGCGGATAAAGACAGCACAGATGAGAATAAATGGCGCAAATTGCTTATTAATATGCTTAGAGAAATTGAGTTACAACTGATAAAAGCTCCTTCTTCAAGCTGGCTGAAATTAATTCCCAATTCAATATTAGAACTCTATATTGAAATATTTATCTCGGAACTGGAATACCTTATTCGTACTGGTTTAATTAAACAATATCATCCAGTAACTTCTAATCAGGCTGTTTTAAAGGGCTCCCTTTATTTCCCTAAACATATAACTCATAATCTGGTGCATAAAGAGCTTTTCTACACTCGTAATATTACTTATAACTATGACCATATCTGGCATTCTATATTTAGGGAAACTATTCAACTTATCAAAACCTTAACGGATAATGCACATCTACACAATCGTATAAAAGCTCTGGAACTTTATTTCCCTGAAGTGCAAAAGAGAACTATTACGGCTCAAACTTTTGCAAATTTAAAATATAATAGAAAAACAGAAGGTTATAGAGCGGCAACGGAAATAGCAAAACTGCTTCTTCTAAACTTTCATCCCGATTTAAGTTCTGGCACAAATCATATTCTTGCCCTTATGTTTGATATGAATAAACTATGGGAGAAATTTATCTTTATAACACTTCGGAAGCAATTTATCCGGAATCAATCAAAATTCAATATTTACGCGCAACGCAAAAAACTATTCTGGAGTTCCGAATATAATAAAAGAGAGATTAAGCCTGATATTATCATCCAAGAACAAACTAATGAGGCAAATAAACAGACTGATTGTTATATTCTGGACACTAAATGGAAAGTTCCAGAAAATATTAATGCTATACCTTCCGATTCAGATTTAATGCAGATATTTGCTTATGCTAATATATTTAATACTCACAAAAATGCTCTGGTCTATCCTGGAAATCCTAAAAACAGTAAAAAGGGTCATTATGAGTCGCCTGAAGATACTCAAAAAGAAACTATTGGTTGTGATACCATACTACTTGAATGTAAGGAAAATATAAAGGAATTTCAGGAATCTATTTATAGCACAATATCTGAATGGCTTTCCCAGAAGATGGAATAATAACCACGCTTTTCTAAAACTTTCTTTCATTTTATAAAGATTACAATCTCCTTATTATAAGGTATTTCCAATAAAAAATCTGGACAAATTTCAGTTTATCCAGCAATAAGATTTAAAGGTTAAAAAGGAAGGGAAATATATGGAAGTTCATAACTCTGAAAATCTTATAAAGTTATTACAAAGGACTTATAACTTTAATAAAATACAATTCTGGCTCAATGGAGAATACATCACTGCAGAAATTCCTCCTGCTCAAACCACTCTTGAGTTTTTACATAATAATCAACACTTATATGGAACAAAATGTAGCTGTAATGAAGGAGATTGTGGAGCCTGCACAGTTGTTATTGCCTATGTAAAAGAGGGAAATATAGTCTATGAAGCCATCAATTCCTGCCTCTATAATGCTGCAAAACTACACGGCAAACATTTAATAACTATAGAAGGATTAGGCACTCCTGAACACCTTCATCCTATACAAGAAGTTATGTATAAACAACATTCCTTGCAATGTGGATACTGTTCACCTGGTTTTGTTATGAGCCTCTTTGCCCTTTTAGCCAATTCTTCCAATCCAGACGAAGAGGAAATCCTTGCCGCTTTAGAAGGAAATCTCTGTCGTTGCGGAAGCTATCAAAGCATTCTTAGAGCAACAAGAGAGCTTTCAGAAAATTTTACCCCTTCTGATATAATTCCAGATTGGTGTAGAGCAATTGAACCAAGATTATTCTGCTTTAAAGACAAATCAGAAACCGTGCAAAGGACTGGAAAGTTATTCTTCCCTTGCACTTCTTATCTTATCCCCAGAAGCTTACCTGAGCTAAAAGATATTTTACAAGATGAACCCGAAGCTGTCTTTATAACTGGTGGTACTGATGTGATGGTGAGAATGAATATCCAGAAAGAAGAGATTCCTGTCTTGATTGATTTAAGCGAACTACCAGAGCTGAAACAGATAAATTATACTAACCAAGGAATAATAATTGGTGCTGGAGTTACCTATTCCGATATACAGCATTCAGGAATTATTAAATCTGATTTACCTTCACTATACGAACTGGTTAACAAGATAGCTTCCAGGCAAATCCGTAACTTTGCCACTCTTGCTGGAAATATTGCAAATGCTTCTCCTATTGGAGATACCCTTCCTCTTTTATTAGTTATGGATGCATCTTTAACCCTATTATCTTCCTCTGGTATCAGAGAAATTTCTCTACAAGATTTCTTTCTGGATTATAGAAAAACAAAACTACAACCAAAAGAAATCATCAAAGAGATAATCATTCCAGTCCCGGCAAAAGATGCATTTATTAGAACCACTAAAGCCACAAAACGCAAAGCAGTAGATATTTCATCTGTAGTTAGTGCCATAAAGATAGTATCCGAGGCAGGAATAATTAAAGAAGCCCAACTTGCTTTTGGAGGTGTGGCACCTATCCCAAAACTTTCTTCTAAATTTCCAGAATTACTCATTGGAAAAAGCAAAGAGGAAATAAAACCTCTGGAGTTTGCAGAAATTATAGCTGCAGAATTCAGACCTATATCAGATGTTCGGGGTTCAAAAGAATATCGTCAGCTGGTAATCAGAAATCAGGTTCTGAACTATCTTCAAGAATTCCTTGAGGGAGGTTTCAATGAATAAATCCTATCCTCATATCAGTGGCAAATTGCATTTAACTGGCTCATCCCATTTTATCGCTGATGAAATTCCTTTACCAGAAATGCTCTATGCTAAATTCCTCTTTTCACCTGTAGCTCATGCAAATATTACTGAACTGGATATTAGCGAAGCAAGTGCCTTTCCTGGAGTAGAAAAAGTTATTACGGCAGCAGATATTCCTGGAATAAATCAGATAGGACTGGTAATTCAGGATGAACCTTTATTCCCTGAAAAAGAGATTATGTATATTGGTCAGCCTCTGGCAATGGTTTTGGCTCAAGACGAAAAAATAGCAGAAGCTGCCGTTAAACTTATCCATCTAAAATATGAAGAATTACCACCTATCTTTGAAATTGAGGAAGCTGATGAAAAAGGTGAATGGTATGTCCCGGAACGAAAGATAGAATCTGGTGATGTGCAAAAAGCTTTAACTGAATCAGAATTTATTCTTCAAGGAATCACCGAAACACCAACTCAAGAACATTTCTACCTGGAAACTCAGCGTTGTCGCGCTATTCCGGGAGAAGATGGTCAGATTTTTCTTCATACTGCAACTCAAAGCACTATGGAAGTTCAGGAAGTCGTCTCCCGATTGTTAAACCTTCCTGCCAATCACATAATTGTTGAAGTCCCTCGTTTAGGTGGTGCTTTTGGTGGGAAAGAACGAGGCGGAACTATCTGGGCCACAATGGCAGCTTTAGGCTGTTTTTTAACTCATAAGCCTGTTCAAGTGCTCTTAGAAAGAGAAGAAGATATGCGTTCCACAGGAAAGCGACATCCTTTTCAGGGACGCTGGAAAGTAGGATTTGATGCTCAAGGAAAAATTGAAGCTCTGGATATAGAACTACTAAGCAATGGAGGAGCTTACGCTGACCTTTCTATAGCCATTCTGGAAAGAGCTATGTTTCATGCAGAAAATGCTTATTTTATACCTAATGTCCGTATCAGAGGACGTGCCTGTCGTACAAATCTCCCACCTAATACTGCTTTTCGTGGGTTTGGTGCTCCCCAAGCTATTTACATTATAGAATACATTATGGAACAGATAGCTCAAAAGCTTCAGCTTGATCCTCTTAAATTACGTGAATTAAATGCTTATCGCTCTGGTGATATCACTCCTTATGGACAAAAAGTTATGGAGAGCAATTTCCCTGCTATTTTTGAAAGATTAGCTAAAAACAGCAATTATCTGCAACTAAAAGAAGAAGTAGAACAATATAATGCCCTACATAAAGACCGTAAACAAGGACTGGGTATCGTTCCAGTTAAATTTGGTATATCTTTTACCACCACGCATATGAATCAAGCTTCAGCTTTACTTTGGATTTATATTGATGGAACTGCATCCTTAACCACCAGTGCAGTGGAAATGGGACAGGAAGTAAGCACTAAATGTGCCACGGTAGTTTCTGAAATACTTGGCATACCAATTGAAAATATCCGAGTAGAAAGCAGTAATTCCCAAAGAGTGGGAAATTCATCTCCTACTGCTGCATCAACTGGTGCAGACTTGAATGGAAATGCTTCTCGGATTGCAGCTGAAAAAATTAAATCCCAACTGCTTCCTATAGCTCAGGAAATGCTTAAGAATCAAGGAATTGCTTGTGAACTGGAGGAAATTTGCTTTAAAGATGGAACTGTGTACTCTGCTGATTATCCAGAGAAAAAGATTGAGTTTAAAGACCTAATCCGTCAAGCTTATCTTTCACGCATTCCTTTAGGAGCTTATGGATACTATAGTACACCTTCTCTTTCTTTTGACCGTGAGAAAGGAAAGGGTTCACCTTTTCATTACTTCGTTTTTGGTACTGCTTTAGCTCAGGTTCAGATTGATTTATTAACCGGAGAACATCAGGTTTTGAAAGTTTTTATCGTCCATGAAACTGGAAATAGTTTAAATGAAGATATTGACCGAGGTCAGATAGAAGGGGCTTTCATTCAGTCTATGGGATGGTGTACCTGTGAAGAACTTCCCCGAAATGATAAAGGACATTATCTTGCTATCAATCCTTCCACCTATAAGATTCCTACAGTTAGAGACTTACCGGTTGATATACAAATAGAAATGATTACTTCAGGAAGTCAATATGCCAGCATTTTTGGTAGCAAAGCTATCGGGGAACCTCCTTTCATTTATGGTCTAACCGTCTGGTTTGCTATCCAGAATGCCATAAAGAGTGTTGTCCCTCAAGCATTATTGAAGTTTCCTGCCACTCCTGAATCAATTCTTCTTGCTTTACAAAGAGAAAGGAAATTTGGTTAAAGCAGTAATAGATTTAGGAACCAACTCCATTAAATGTATTATCGCTGAGATAGATAATAATAGTATCCGTATCTTAAAACAGGTAACCTTCATCACTAAATTAGGCAGGAATCTGCAAAAAAACGATGAGTTAGGTTTAGAGGTTCAAGAGGATGCCATTGAAGCCTTAAAATCTATCCAGCAACTATGTAATACACTTAAAGTTGAGCAAGTTGTATGTGCTGGAACTGAGGCATTACGAAGAGCTAAAGATTCTGCTTCCTTTCTGAAAAAGATTAAACAACAATTTGGCTGGCAAGTGTATGTTCTTTCACTTGAAATGGAAGCGAAACTTATCTTTCTTGCTTCTTCTGATCTCATACCAGCAGGAGAAAAAGCAATGCTGGTTGAAAGCGGTGGAGGTAGCACAGAATTTATTTTTGGATACCGTCAAAGGTTACTTTCCTACAACTTCTTTCCCTTTGGAGCACTAACTTTAACGAATAAATTTGTACATAACGACCCTATTTCACCAGAAGAGTTTAATACTCTTAATGACTTTCTAACGCAAAAGTTAGAACAAACTTTCCCCGAACCAAAAAATCTTTTCTCCCTTGCCAGTGGCGGTGGAGCAACCACTTTAGCTTCTGTGAGTTTACAATTAGACCATTTTGAAGACGAGGCTATTCACAACTATTTTCTTGCTTCAGAAGAGATTAAAAGACAAGTGGAACTATATAAAACTTTGAATAGTGAACAACGCCGAAAAATTAAAGGAATGCAGCCCGGACGAGAGGACATTATCCTTGCCAGTGCTGTCATTTATCAGCAGATAGCAACCCACTTTAATCTTCCAGGATTTATTATCTCTTCTCGTGGGATTCGTTATGCCCTGCTACAATATGAACTTGAAAGTTTAAATTAATTGATAAATAAAAAATGGTGGGCCCAGAGGGAGTTGAACCCCCAACCATCCGGTTATGAGCCGGAAGCTCTACCAGCTGAGCTATAGGCCCCCACCTTTCAATTTAACTTTCATTTAAATCTCTACTTTTATGTCAAGCAAAATCGCTAAGTGCATTATTTACAATGATATTTTAACTCTCTCTTAGCTCTTCCTTAGCTCTTACTTGTCTTTTTCAATAAGAAAGAGATAGGAAACAGATAAGATAAAACACCAACCAAGCTCTTAAAATCCCAATTTTTTACTTATTGGAACATTGAGAAATTAACCACTTAACCTACTCAACTTGATTTACCCTACACCTTAGAAGAATATATGTCTCTGCTAAAATATGAGGGGGAGTCAATAAGTTAGATTCAGCTAACTCCTGGGGGATGAGTATCTTAATCCCCCTCACCTATTAATAATCAGAAACTCATCTGTATCCCAGAGAATAAGTTTGTTTCAACCCCCTCAAACGGGTCAATTGCTTTTATATACTTACTCATCTAAAGTACCTTATATTATCCATATAATTTCAGTTTGACTCTCTTGTCAAGCATATATTTACGCAGGTTTTTAACTAATCTAAGATATAACCATCTATGAAATTTATCAAAGAAAACTAAAGGGCACGAATCCAGAAAATTCGTGCCCTTCATTTCATTTATCAATACCTGAATAGTTCTTTATAAATAAACCAATCAGGTATGAGGTTGTTCTTTCATTTTATTTCATCAGAATCATCTTCTTAGTGTCGCTATATTTACCCGAATTCATCTTATAGAAATAGACTCCACTGCTCATAGTATTCCCATTTTTATCCTTTCCATCCCAGACGATAGAATAATTGCCAGGAGTCTTGATTTCATTATTAACCAGAGTTCTAATCAATTGTCCTTTAGCGTTATAAATGGTTATAGAAACTGGAGCGGTTTCTTTAACACTAAAGCGAATGGTAGTCTCAGGATTGAAAGGATTGGGGAAGTTACCATATAAACCCGTATTTAAAACTGGAACGGTTGGATCATCATTGCTGACTATATACCCACCAATACTAAGGATACAGAAGTCATCAACATAGAATATAAATGCATCGTTAGAAACACAGTGTATACCTATCCAGATTTCCTGATTATTATAGGAAGAAAGGTCAAAATTATATTCAGTCCATTGAATGGGAGCTTCCACATAGTTACCAGTAGTAATAATCTGGAAGGTGGATAAATCTATATTCGGTGATGTAGAAATTCCCACCTGGAAACGTTCCAGACCATAAGTGTCAGTTTGAGATTTAGCAAAGAATTTTACCGAACTTGCTGTTCCCAGATGAACCTTAGGTGCAATCATCCAATCATTGTTAGGAGGATTAACTGCAGCAAAAGAAGCAGCCATTTTTGAGCCACTATGTGGAGCTACACTGGTCATAGGAGGTGTTGTGGCACTGGGATTGAAAATAATGAAAGCCATTGGACTTTCTGATCCCGGAAAAATTACATTGTTAATACCATAAGTTCCAGATTGGTCTACATCATAAAGGGACCAGGGTGGAAAGACTAAGGCAAAATTCTCATAGGTTTCAAAACCATCTTCAAAAACAATTTGCGGTTCTTGATAATCCACGGTAACAGTCACGGTTACAGGAGCAGATTCATCATTGGGATAAACGGCTGTAACACCATAAATATAAGTGCCATTCGGAACATTCTGATCAGTGTAGGTGGTAGTTAAAGGATTAGTTATGGTGGCAATTATAACATTATCACGATATACTTTAAATCCAGTAAGTGCTCTGTCTTGAGTTGATGAACCAGCTTTAATGAATAATTCAGTGGGAAGTTGAGGGCTAACCCAGTTCAAAGTCACATTATTCTGCTGTACTGTTGCGGTTAAATCTGTTGGAGGTGGAGGAATAATAGTTACACTGACAGGACCAGCTGGTGCAGATTCACCATAAGTGTATACTGCTGTTACCGTGTAGGAATAAGTTCCAGAAGTTAGATTCTGATCAGTATAAGTAGTAGTGGAAGGATTAGTTATCGTAGTAACAACAGTGCCATTACGATAAACTTTATATCCCGTTAAATTCCGATCTCTATAACTACTATCCAACTTATTATCTCCCACCAGAGTTAAAGCAGGACTTTGCCAGTTTAGAATAACATTAAATCCTTGCACTTGCGCAGTTAAATTAGTTGGAGGATAAGCTGGAGGTGTAATTGTTGCAGAGACAGGACCTGCTGGTATGGATTCACCTGCAGTATAAAGAGCAGTAACGGTATAACTATAAGTTCCAACGGTAACATTAAGGTCATTATAGAAAGTTGTAGCAGGATCATTTATAGTCTGTAATAAAACACCATCACGATATACTTTATACCCTAATAAATCACGATTTAATGTATTACTTGGTGCGTTCCAGCTAAGAAAAACATAAGTATTATTAATCACTTCGGCTGTCAAATTAGTCGGAGGATTCATTGAATCAACATTTAACACTATAGAAAAAGTATCAAGATACAGATAGAACGTATTAGCTGGACTATGACCGTGAAATCCTATATAATAATTACCCGTTGTAGCTGGTGTGAAAACTATCTGTCCTTGCTCATAAACTATATTGGAAATATTATTATTTTCAAATAGGAGATTGGTGAAAGCTGCTGCATCCGGTGCTGTGCCAGAATAAACTGATAAAGCTTCAGTGTAAGAACTACTATTAGCACGATAATAGAACTTAATTATATAGATTTGACCTCCGGTTAAATGTAAGGGAGGGCTAATCAACCAATCATCCATTGCAATAGATGAATTGTAACGAATTCTAACAGAATTTGGAGCAGTGTGGGCATTACCTGCATAAGTTTCCCAGGTATAGGCATCATTATTAGCATTGATAGTTGACCATCCAACTGGCAGAGCTGGAGGGGTCACATCATCAAAATGTTGATTATAAGGGAAATTATAAACTGTTGGATCTGCCAGAGTAGTAAATTGCCATACGGGACAGTTTAAAGCATCACCTGCAACATTATTAAAAGGAACTATTTTCCAGTAATAGACCGTGCTATATTGTAAATCCGTAGGATGGTCATAGACGGTGGTAGTTTGAATCAAACCATTAACCAGATTGGTAGGAGGATTATCTGTTCCAAAATAGATTTTATAACCATCCACAATGCCACCTCCGGAACTCCAGCTTAAATTAGAATTAATAGGGACATTTATTGCATTATTAGAGGGGTGTGGATTTTGAGCTGGTTCTGGAGGAGTACCTTGCTGAGGAGGAGAAAAAGTGAAAATTAAACCATTAGGTGGATACACAGTATTCGTTATATCGCAAGTTGCAGTATTTATTGTTCCTGCTGTAGTGGCTGTCCAATCAGTAGTAGTGGTACGATTATTAAAATCCTGGGCAGAATCACCTCTTAAGCCTACTTGTACAGTTTTAGCAGTACTAATATTAACGACATTAAATGTGCCATAAGCAAAAACCACTTTATTACCGTTTTCCCAAAGTTGAATTTGAAAATTTAAATCATCATTAGCAGCAGTAGTAGGAACTCTACGATAATGTTTCCACTGGATAATAAAAATACGATTAGGTTCTGTTCCAGTTAGTAAATAACTTAATTCACCATTATCTCTACTTTTAATATCCCGTGCTAATGCAGCGACTACATTATTAGTGCCTGTGGCAGCACTTATGGGAAGATTACTTAAAGCAACTTCTGGTCCAAAGGCAATAAAGGCATTAGTTTGAACACTGATTTGGTTGTATTCAACACCATTATAAGTAAAAGTAAAACCTAAGGGAATGGCATTAAAGCTTTCTTGATCGTTTGCAGTAGTGCCCAGAACAGTTCCTCCAGTAATCTCTGTGTAAGTTCCTAAAACTGAAGAAAAAGCATATTCGCTAACCTGAGCTCCTAAACCAATTACTGAAAATGCAAGTATCAGTAAAAGTGTAAGTTTGAAATATCTTAATTTCATCATATCTCCTTTATAATGTTATATGATAATTCTGTTATTCATTATAACAGCATTTTATATTCCATCATTTTAAATTATAAAAATTATCTAAATAAAAACTAATAATTTGGTCAAGAAAAATCTGATTACCTATATTAATAGCTTTAAATAAAAATCTTTGGTCTCACTGATAGTTAAAAGTAGTAGTATCAGTCCATAATTATACACATCGCAAAGCACACTTACCTGGAATCCAAAAATCATCTTTGAAAGAAGCCTCGCATACAGTCATTCGGATATGGAGTGAAATACTAACCATATCTGATAATATATAAATACTCAATGTACCAATACCGACACATTTGGATGTTACAAATTATCTCAATCCCTCCAATCCCACAACCACTATTGCCTTCTCTCTTCCAGAAAAGGGAGTGGTTAGATTATCTGTGTACAATATTCGTGGTCAACTGGTCAAAGAGCTGATAAACGCATGCATGGCCAGAGGATTTCATAAAGTTGTTTGGAACGGAAAGGATAACGGAAAACGTAATGTTAGCTCTGGCTTATATTTTGTTCGGATGGAGGTGGGCAATACCTCTAAAGTCAAAAAGATCCTGAGGATGAAATAGTATCAAATGAAGTCAATAAAGCCCGGGATAACACAGACTTTTCTATTGGATGATGGTTCCAATAATCTGATCTATCCGAACTTGAATATCTATTGTTAGCGCTAAAGCTGTGGCTATGCGGCAGTAATGGAGGGGATCGGCAAGGGCTTTGCCTTTGCGGTCTTTGAGGTATTTATGCAGCACCTGATAGCCGCCAATGTGGTAGTTCCAGAGCTCCGGTGTGATGCCCTCAAAGTATTTGTCTGGGTTGATTCGCACAGTGCACTTGTGCTCATCATACTCGATGGATTCAACCTTGTCATTAGAACCACTACCCTGATACCGTGCTATGGGAGGGCTTAATCGTGGACTCTTTAGCAGATGAATATCGGCAAGCTCTTTACCATATTCAGCCAACTTGCTGAAAAGATCGTATCATCCGTGAAGGGTATGCGGGGAAAATCCATCCTGAGATATTGCGTATAGCGTTGGCGGTATTGATTGCTGTGCAGAATCGCATAGACGTAATAGAAAAGCTGCTCCGGCTGGAACTGCTGCCACTGTTTTGTGAAACGATCCAAGAGCTCTTGGGAAATATTGTATTCCCGCTCTTCGCTGGCAAAGATGTCTTCTTTGTGGTCTTCCGGGTAAAGATAGAGGGGGAAGACATAAGAAATCTCGCTTGTTTTTATTCGATATATAGCAGCTTTCTGATAATGCATTTGATATTGCTACATGTTGCCAGGTTTCACCTGTCTTTACCTGCCTCACAGAGATAATCCCTACATTCTCTTCCAGCATATACCTCATAACCTTGTTACGGGGCATGCAGTGAAAACCTCTGCTTCTACCGGTGTAGTAAGTATAGCGGGCATCAAAGGGACGGTAGAGGATGGGGATGATATTGTTGTCATTCAAACCGCTATCTTTTAGATCTTTTTGAGCATACTCTACCTTCCAGTCCCGGGCATCTTTGCCGAGATGAAATGCTGTTCTGGCAGTTTCCGGGTCCAGGGATACAAAGTGGTGAATGGTCTTACGCACCTGGTTTGGAGTGTCCTGGATGGTGAGCTCGTCTCTGGCTGTGACTATGCCTACACTGTTGACTGAAAAGATTTCCGGGAGGGTTTTCCATTTGAGGTAATGCTCGTTTCCTGTCGCTTCTGGACGGAAGAGGTAGAAGGGAGAAACGGGGATTAGTTCCTTATAGGTCTTAGTTTGAAGCTGGTTACTATCCAGCCAGTCGTATTCAATCTGGCGGAGTCCGAATAGCTCGTGGTGGTACACTTTTTTTTCTTTTGTGTCTATGTTCTTTACCATCAGAATGATTGCGGTTCCCTGCTGGATATCAAAGACGTTTTCGTCTTTGCTACCATCAGGACTGGTCTCTTTCTTCTTGGCGTTGCCATGAAGATCGAGCACATAGATTTCATCAAAGGTAGCCATCAGGCTTTGACGCATGCCCCTGAAAGTAGGGTTATCCAGATAACCGTGGTTGGTGATCATGCCCACAATACCCTTACCTGCCTTGTGTATCTTCCATTGGGCAAAGCGCAAGAACTTCACATAATCATCTTGCAGCCATTTCGAGTTCTTTTCGCCCAGTGGTTTGCCATCGATAGTGTAATAGCTTTGTGCGCCATCCAGATCAGTCTTGAGCAGTCTTTCCGTCCAAGCGTTGCTGTTTTCACTGGCACCACTATACGGCGGATTGCCCATGATCACAAGAATCGGTTCTTGATGTTTTACCTTGTTGGCTTGAGCACATTCTTCACTGATGTCGTGGATTATAGGCAGTTCGGTTTGCAAGGGTATATCCGGTTCCAGTGTATTGGAGAGATAAAGCTGGAAACGTTCATCCTCGCTGAGTTCATAGCCATGTTCTGCCAGCAGATAGCTAATCTTGAGGTGTCCCACAGTGTAAGGTGCCATCATCAGTTCAATGGCATAGAAGTGGGGCAGGATGTGGTGTTTGATCAGATTGTGAATACTTCCGCTGCCGTATTTATCTTTGTACTCTTCTATAGCCACTTTGATAGCTTCAGCGGGGAAGGTGAGGGTTCCGGCTGCTGGATCAAGTATCGTAACATCCTCTGAGGCAAGCTCATCTGCTTTCCTGAAGTGGCTTTTCAGGAGGCTGTGGATGCTGCGCACGTTATAGCGTACCACAGGTTCAGGAGTATAATAGACACCCCGTTTTTCTCTTAATTTGGGATCGTATTCACTAAGGAAAGTCTCATAAAAATGCACTATGGGGTCTCTGCCCCTGCCTTCGGTGTAAAAGCGGTGCAGAATCTTTTGGATATCGGTATGGAATAGGATATCCGCTATGTCATCGATCAGGACTGCCAGAGCTTTGGGCGGTTCTTCCAGAGAGATGAATCTGAAGATGCTTTTCAGTATGCCCAGGGTTCCGGGGATGTATTTGTAGATGAGTTCCCGGTTGAACTCACCCTCGCTACGGGTGCGAGCCGCAAAGATGCCATAAGTGAGGGTTTGGGCATAGAGATCGGCAAACTGCTCTATGGTCAGGTTGTTAATCAGTAGCTTTTTGAAAGATTCATAAAAGTTCAGTAAAACCTTCTTGCCCTGCATCTCTTCTTCTGCCAGTTCGATGGTGATAATCTCATCCCGCAGGAAGCGGGTACGTTTTGCCAGCGCATTGGCAAGGCTCTTGGGATCTGTGATAGCAGGTAGAGAAAAGCTGAAATAGCGCTCAAGCAATACGGACAGCTCATCCACATGCGATACGGGGGAGTCACACTCATCTGAGTGGCATTGATGGGACTGGCAATGGTTACGCTATCCACAAGGATGCCGTGCTGATAGAGCCGGAACTCATAGAAGTTGGTGAGGATAAGATTGGGAAAGGTAGCCAGGTAGCGCCTGAGCTGTTCGCTCACTGCGATGGGATCGAGGTTGTAAGTTTCCGGCTTTTTGGCTTCGATATAGCCAGTAATATGAGATTTTCCGTTCCAGATACGGAAGTCAGGGTTTCCGACTTCGGTTGTCTTGGGCAGGATACCCACTTCGCATTTGCTGATCTTGCTTAGCTTGGCATAGGCATCAATCATGTCCTTCAAACAGTGATAGAAGGACTCTTCTCGGGCATCACCCCGGTTGATGATCTTCTGTAGATCACTCAAATATTTAAGCAAAATATCTTTTAGCAACTCACTTCCCCAATCAGCATCATTAATCCTTATAATGCAAAATAGTGATAGATGCTTATTTGGTCAATCTCTTTTTGTTTCAGGTCAAATTGATAGGAATATTGGAGATTTTAAACATTGAACTGAGCTTTGGCTTTAGGCAGTAACCTGCTATCAAATCCTATGCTGTCCAGATATGAGTCGTCGTCCTACACTTCCAATGAAAAGGTGGAAATGGAGTATGAGCTCCGAAAACTCCAACTGGATGAATATCTGAGTCGTATTCAATCTGCTCGTCCTTGATCCAAGGCGCAAGGGTTTTGATATAGTCTTTGGCATCATCCAGGTTGTTACACTTTATATCCAAAACCATTAGATTGTCTATCATTTCCAGGGTATCATTGAGGTGATAGTTCTTATCCTGAGCTGGCAGAGCCCGGTAGATGTCACTGATGCGGTCATCCAGGATCACCACGAGCTTGTAGTATTTTGCTTTGGCTTTCTTGTAACCCCACAGCCTTAAAAACTCAAGTATTTTGAGTGCGGTATGCTCTGCCAGTCCCTGCCAGTAGTAGGAGGACTTCTCTTTTATAAACCACTGCTCGCAGTCCTGTATCTCATTCTCAAAGAGCACGTAGGACTCTGTCTGTGAAATACCACAAACATCCAGATTTTGGCCGATGCCGATGGTTAGCCTACCGACAGTACAGCGGTAAGGCTTCAGCCTCAGTACCTCATGTCTGACTAACTGAGCTTTGATATGGTTCATCAAGGCTTCGGTCATGCTATCTCCTTGTTCCAGATGTGATCATTGATCCGGAACCAGGAAAGCACTACCCTGTATGCTGATAAATCAGGATAGGTTAGGATGCGACAGAAAAAGAAACAATAGTTCTTGACATAGGAAAGTGAAATGTTTAGAATGAAATTAGCTAATATGTATTGATTATAGTTGAAGTTAAGGCTTGTACTATATCACTAAAGCATGAGTTCATTGATAAAAAACTCATATAGTGTCCTGTATTAATCGGGAGGATCGATGAAAAAACATTTGATGTTTACATTGTTATTGCTATTGTCTTTGGGGCTGGTTGCCGGACAGACATGGATACGATACTATCTCTTTAATGATCTGTGTCCAGGTCCCAATAATAGTGCGAGTTCTAAAGCCTGTAATGTAATCCCGGCAATTGGTGGTGGTTATTTATTACAAGGGTATGTCGAGTTTGCAAATGAAGATGTTCTTACTTATGCTAATAATGTATTCTGGAAACTCGACGAAAATGGCGACATTGTTTGGAGGAGAACAGGGGGGGGGAACTTCGTCTTTAACAGCGTGGTCTCCAATGGTATTGACAGGTATTATTGCCTTAGTACTCAATCAGGATATTCCACCCTATGTATCTTCGACAATGAGTTAAATTGGCTGGGATACTATCATAAATACAACGCATCCTTATACGACATGCAATATGTTGACGATGGTTTAATCTTTGCCGGTAAAGTCAATGGCCAAGCTGTGGTGCTTAAAACCGATTTCCAGTTCAATGTGGTCTGGCAGAGTGATGGCTTTTCCCTTTATGGATTTGGGTTTAACACTATTGAACCATACGATAATGGTTGGATAAGTCTCGCAAGAGGTAAATTTGCTAACTTTACTGCCGTTGGTGATACGATCTGGACATATACTGCAGTGGATTATAGCACAAGTTTATTTGATTGCAAGGTATCGTCTGATAATAATATATATATCCTAGGATACTATAAGTTGTGGAGAGTTAATTCAGAAGGACAGAGTCTTGAGTTAGTCGCTGATAGTATTCCTGCTGGTTACCCTCTCAACGAAATTGTTTCATTGGAAGTGCTTCCAAACGGTAATTTAGTATATCTAAGCAGATCGTCAACAAACCAAATACTCCACTGCTACAACCCAGATGGGACACTTCAATGGAGCAGATCGTATAACACGTTTGGAGCAATTTATTTTGGAAAAGGTTCAAAGAATCTGTTGGTTATGCCTGACGGCAGCATTCTGTTCCCAATGCATCATGGTACTATTGTCCTGGTGAAAACTGATTCTGAAGGCAATGTAGTAGCCAATGACGATCCCATCGCTCCTGTATTTGTATCATCCATCATGGCTTATCCACAGCCAGCAAGTAGCACTGTTATGATCTCAGTAAAAAGTGATCTAGTGGGTGATTTAGGGTACAGCATTTTTAATATCAGAGGACAAAGGATATATTCCGGTAAGATCAATGGGCATCACAAAGATCAAAGCTTTGAGCTTCCAAATGAAGTGCTGGATATTATACCCAATGGTATTTACTTGATCAGTCTGGACCTTGGGAACAGCAAAATAGCCACTACCAAGCTGGTAGTGGTCAAATAAACAAAGGAAGGTAAATCATGAAACAAGGCAAAATCGTGGCAATTGTTTTTATGTTTATCATGTTAATGGGGACACAAAAAATTATGGCGGTCTATCCGACCCTGTCCCATTTTTTACACCACTTGTAAGGTGACACGTTTGCTATCGACTTTGTTTTCATAGTTTTCTCGGAATTTAGTTGGAGTCATGTAGTTTAGGGAACTGTG